>Ga0335070_10000423_pt1 | contig 47348 bp, 40 predicted proteins | sample Lox_Sample_13_FD_206722 | JGI IMG/M metagenome (GOLD analysis project Ga0335070, IMG submission 206722) | Soil microbial communities from Loxahatchee National Wildlife Refuge, Florida, United States - Lox_Sample_1.3 | ecosystem: Environmental > Terrestrial > Soil > Wetlands | place: USA... | reverse complement strand
AAAGACCCGCTGCTGGAATCGGAGCGGCCCGGCGCCCGCGGGCACCACACGGATGCCCGCCACGCTCTGGCCGCGCCACTCGACAACGGACTCGCGCCGCAATGCGCGGACGAAGGCCACCGGTTCCGCCGCCAACGCGCGGCCATTGAGATCCTGGACGAGCATGGGTCCGCCACCGATCTCGACAGTAGCCAATCCCTCGCCAAGCCCGACCCGAATGTCTCCCGAAGCGTGAGCGGGCCCGGGCAGCGCCGCCAGGGCCGCTAGGGCTAGCGCCGGGAGAAGAGCCAGAGGATGAGCGACAGCACGACGGAGGCAACGAGGGAGGTGCCGAGTGGAAAGTAGAAGCGCCATTCTCCGCGCTCGATATAGATGTCTCCGGGCAATCGTCCGAACCATGGCACCTTTCCGGTGAAATGACCGCCCAGCAGCAAGAGCCCTCCAAGAACTACCATCACAATCCCGAAACCCAGAAGGATTTTACCCAGATCCGCCACGTCTCTCTCCCGCTCAAGCGGCAGCTAGAGCGGCAATTGCCCCTGCCCGCCAGGCACGACGGGCGCGACGGTGCCGAGATGCGCGTACGCGGGCGGCGTGACCTTGCGCCCGGTGGGCGTGCGGACGACATATCCGATCTTGAGGAGAAACGGCTCCACCACCTCGGCCAGAGTCTCGGCTTCGTCGTTGATGGTCGCCGCGATGGCCTCGAGGCCGACCGGGCCCCCGCCGTACTGTTCGATGATCGCGGTGAGAAAGCGGCGATCCAACCGGTCCAGTCCCATGGAGTCCACGCCCTCGCGGTCCAGCGCATCGGCAGCCGCCGCGGCCGTCACTACGCCGTCACCTTTGACCTGCACATAGTCGCGCACGCGCCGGAGCAGCCGGTTGGCGATGCGCGGCGTTCCGCGTGAGCGCCGGGCAATGGCTTCCGCCCCCCCGCCCTCGACCCGCGCGCCGAGGATGGACGCCGAGCGGGCAACGATGGCGTGGAGCTCCCCCAGCGAATAGAAGTCGAGGTGGTGGAAGATGCCGAAGCGCTCGCGTAGCGGCGACGACAGCATGCCCGGGCGTGTGGTGGCGGCCACGAGGGTAAAGGGCCGGAGGGGAATGCGCATGGTCCGGGCATTGAGACCCTTGTCCATGATGAAATTGACCGTGAAGTCTTCCATGGCCGGGTAGAGGAGCTCCTCGACCACGCGCGGCAGCCGGTGGATCTCGTCCACGAACAGCACATCGCGCTCGTTCAGATTGGTCAGGATGCCCATGAGGTCTCCGCCGCGTTCGAGCGACGGTCCCGCCGTGGTGACGATGGCGGAGGACATCTCGTTGGCGAGAATGGTGGCGAGCGTCGTCTTGCCGAGCCCCGGCGGCCCGGAGAGCAGCACATGATCGAGCGGCTCGCCGCGCTGGCGCGCCGCTTCCACCGACACCCGCAGGCTCTCGACAGCGGCGCGCTGGCCCACGTACTCGTCGAGGCGCTGAGGGCGCAGCTGGCGCTCGAGCTGCGTTTCCTCCGGCAGCGCGGTGCGGCTCATCACGCGGGCCTCGTCAGGCATGCTAGGTCTTGGCTCCGCGATAAATCTCATCGAAGAGATCTTCGGGTGTCGTGATGCGGGGATTCCGGGCGAGTGCGCTCGAGATGAGCTGGGCCGCCTCGCTCGGCCGGTGCCCGAGCTGCTTGGTGAGAATCTCGAAGACGGCACCACGCAGCCCGTCTTCGTCCATGCCCACGGGGGCGGCCGCGACCTTGCCGTCCGATGGCTCGCCGGGCTGGGAGAGGGCAAACTTCGCCACCTTCGAGGACAGCTGAGCCACGATGTTCTTGGCCTTCTGGGGGCCGATACCGGGCAACCGCCTCAGGTATGCCTCGTCTTGCCGCGCGATGGCGGCGGCGATCTCGGCGACCGGTGCGGCCAGCGACCGGGCAGCCACCAGCGGCCCCACGTCCTTGACGGTGATCAGCTTCTCGAAGAACTCCTTGTCGAGGCCCGAGTGGAAGCCGATCAGGACTGGCGATGGCTGGTTCTGCGTGGCGTGATAGTGGATCTCGAGGACAACCTCCGCAGCCCCATCACCGTCGCTCGCCATGGCGCTGGCGAGCGACTTCTGGACTACCGGAGGCAGCACGACCTCATAGCCGACGCCGCCCGCTTCGATGACGACGCGATCGTCGTGCTTGCGCCGGAGCCTGCCGCGAAGTAGTGCGATCATTTGGCTACGGGGGCCTCGAAATGGCCCCCGTACTCCCCCATTCTTACGCAAGCGCGCCCGTGCCGGGCGCGCCCTGGCACTCGCACGCTCGGCGATACCGTCACTGCATAGATCATCGCTCGGCCTGATAGTGCGTTCGGTGCCATCGTCGACCTCATTGCAGAATCATCGCACGGCTCTCGCGCGTGGGGTGATACCGGTCACGCGGGCGAGGCCGGTGAGGGCGAGGCCGAGGGCGTCGGCCACGTGCGAAGGCCTCGGGAGATCCCTGAGCCCCAGCAGAGTCTGAACGCTGCGCTGGACCTGCGTCTTGCCCGCCGACCCGCTTCCCGTCACCGCGCGCTTGACCTCCGACGGCGCCAGTGCGGTCACGACCACGCCCAGCTGGCGTGCGGCCAGATACACGACTCCCCGGGCATGGCCCATCAGAATGGCCGTACGCGGAAACTTGTATTCGGCGTAGAGGTCCTCGACCACAAGGAAGGTCGGTCTCTGCACCTCGATGAGCTGATGCACGGCGCGATAGATGGCATTGAGCCGCGCCTCGAGCGGCTGAGTGCTTGCGGTGGTGATGACACCTGAGTCGACGACGGTCACGACGCCCGGCACGGCCTCGAGGATACCGAATCCCGTGGCGACGAGGCCCGGATCCAGGCCCATGACACGCAGAACGCTAGGCCGCGGAGATGGCGTCGAAGACCTCGTCGGGGATGTCGTAATTGGAATAGACGGCCTGGACGTCGTCCTGTTCCTCGAGGGCCTCAATGAGCCGGAGTACGGCCGCGGCGTCCTTGCCTTCCACCCGGACGGTGGACTGGGGGACCATGGCGGCCTGGGCCTCGATGATGGGCATGCCCTTGACCTCGAGGGCCTGGCGCACCGTCTCCATTTCATCAGGCGTGGTGGTGATCTCAAACACTTTTTCGACCGTCCGCACGTCGGAAGCGCCGGCCTCGAGCGCCTGCTCGAGCACCTCGTCTTCCTTGGCCTTCTCGGCGTCCACCTGGATCACCCCACGACGGTCGAACATCCAGGCGACGCAGCCGGCCGTGCCCATGCGCCCGCTCTGCTTCTCGAAGATGTGCCTGATCTCCGGCCCGGTGCGATTCTTGTTGTCGGTGAGCACCCTCACCAGCACCGCAACACCGCCCGGACCGTAGCCTTCGTACGTGATCTCCTCGTATTGCTCGCCGGGGCCTCCGCCCGTTCCCTTCTCGACGGCGCGCTTCACGTTGTCGGCGGGCATGTTCGCAGCCTTGGCCGATTCGATGGCCGCCTTGAGGCGCATATTGGCCTTGGGGTCGCCACCCCCGTGCTTGGCCGCCACCGTGATCTCGCGGAGGATCTTGGAGAAGAGCTTCCCCCGCTGAACATCCGCCTTGCCCTTCTTCCGCTTGATCTGGGACCACCGTGAGTGTCCAGACATACCCTCACCTTCCCTCTTGAATGGATGCTTTGAGCCGTTTGATCCGCTCGAGCCGGTGCGCCCTGCGCTTTTCGGCCTCGGCCCAGCGCCGCTTCTCGCCTTGAGTCTCGGGCACGAAGCGCGGGCACGGCCGGGGTCTCAGGTCCAGCCCCAGGTGTACGAAGGTCAGGTACGCCGTGCACGCGTGGCGCACCTCACCCGACCAGGGCACCTCGGTCAGGACCTTCACGCCGATTTCGAGCGATGAGCTGCCGACATGGTTGAGCGCCGCCTTGAACGTCACGACCTCGTGCGTGGAGATGGGCGCGTAGAAGTCCAGGGCGTCCAGGCACGCGGTCATGACGAGGCCGCGGTTGTAGCGCATGGAGAGGATCCCGCCGGCCTCGTCGATGTCCATCAGGAGCTTGCCGGGAAACATGGTGTTGCCGAAGATCGTATCCTCAGGTAGCACGGAGCGGCAGGACTCGAAGGCCCACCGGAGCTCTTCGTCTCCCTCGTCCCGCACTTCAGCGGCCGCCGAGGCGCGACGCCCGAGCCGGCTGAGCCGATGGCTACGGCGCTCCTGCGCCGCGGCGAACAGCGCCTCTTCGACGGCTCCCCGTGGCGCCAAGGTCGTCGGGACCGGCACGGGCTTGAGCTGCTCGTCCACTTTCACGAAGACGAGATGCGAGTTGAGCGTCCTCGCCCGGAGCCCGGACGCCGGGTTCTCCGCGAAGACCTGGACGCCCACCTCGATCGAGCAGCGCCCGATTGCTTCGACCTGGGCGCGAAGCACGGCTATCTCGCCGACCTTGACCGGGTGGAGGAAATCTATGTCGTCCATGGCGCCCAAGAGGCAGTGCCCGCGGGCCACCCGTGCGGCGGCCATGTTCCCGACCGTGGCGATCCACTGCATCATGCGGCCGCCGTGGATCTGCCCTGGCGCTCCCGCGTGCTCGGGGAACACCCACTGGACCATCTCGGTGACGGTGTCGTTGATCGATAGCATAGGTCAGCGCCGGGACAGGCGTAAGTCCTTCATTTGTCTACCATGCGACCTGCTCCAAGTCCAGCCGTCAGGCGAGCCGGGCTAGGGCGTTCGAGGGGGGACGGGCTGGGCCGGCGGCGCGGTCTCGATCCACGCGCGGTCGAAGCGGTGATTGCCGCTTGGATGCAGACGGAAGTTCCGGACCTCGGGCCGTACCACAGCCCAGTGCAGCCTGACATAGAGCGGTATCCAGGGGATCTCCTCGGCGAGGAATGCCTGGGCACGACCGTAGACTCGCTGGCGCTCCGGCCTGAAAGAGATCTGGCTGGCCCGGATCAGGAGATCGTCCAGCCGGGCGTTCCGGTAGAAGGAGAAGTTGGTTGCGCTGGGCCCGCGGACAGCGCCCTCGCTCGTGGACAGAGGATACAGGAGCAGGTGCGGGTCACCCCCCTCCGCCTGGGCCTCCGCCAGCGCGAGATCGTGGGAACCGTTCTGCATCGCGTGGAGGGCCGCCTCCGGCGGCTGCGCTTTCACGTTCACGGCCATGGACGCCGCGCCAAGGGCCAGGCGAATCGCCTCGGCGGCCCGCGCCACTTCCGGTCCGGCACCCGCATCGGCGATCAGGGAGGCCGTGACACCCTGGCCGACTCCAGCTTCATTCAGGAGACGCTTGGCCGCCGCGGGGTCGCCGAGCGCCAGAAGAGGAGTATCGGCCGACGCCCAGACGCCGCGCGGGAGGAAGAGGCCCAAGGCAACCGCCAGCGGCTCCACCGACGAGGTGATCGCCGCGGGAGAGAGCGCGGCGACGATGGCCTGACGGACCTTCTTCCGCTTGAAGGGCTCGTGCTCGTTCTGGACGGCCAGATATCCGATCCGCCAGCTCGCCATCGAGAGCGCTCCCTGCATGCGGGACGGCGCCGAGGCCGGGATAACGATGTCGAGCGTGCGGGCGTCGAGCTCCGCTTCGGCACGTGCGGCATCGCTCGCGTCGAGGAGCATGATGCGCGCCGTTCGCGGGGGTGCCCCCCAAAACGACGGATTGGCATCCAGCGTGATGCGGGCCGGGCTGACTTCGCTCACCGAATACGCTCCCGTTCCGATCCAGCGCGTGGCACCCGTGCCCGAATGGGCGATGGAGAAGACGGGATGGGCAAGCACGGTGAGGAGGGGAGCATAGGGCAGGAGCAGGTTGATCTGCACCGTGCGTGGATCGGGGGTCAGGATCTCCTTGATCACGCCGGGCGACCCTCTGAGGAGCCGCGGCCCCCCGGGGTTCGGCGACGGAGCCAGCGCATGGCCGGGCACAACGATGCGGTCGAGGCTCTCGGCCACCTGTCGCGACGTCAGCGGAGTGCCATCGTGGAAGCGGACACCGTCGCGGAGGCGGAAGGTCCACGAGAGCCCGTCGCGCGAGACGGCCCATGAGGTCGCGAGCCCGGGCTCCACATCGCTCGATCCCTCGCGGTACTGAACCAGCGTGTCGAATACCTGGCGGGCGACGAGAGGGATGGAGCCCTCGAGGGCGGTGGCTGGATCGAGAGCGGTCGGAATGGATGAGAGCCCGACTCGAAGTGGAACGCCTTGGCCGGCCACGGAACCCGGCAACGCGAATACGGCGAGCACGGCCAGCGTCAAGACACCAGGACGGAAGGACATGGCGTCTCTTTATATCAAACGCGGTAGCGCGCAGAGCAGATGTGCCGTCACGCGGCACCGGTGTTCATTGCTTCGACATTTCGTTCGGCTGTTCGGCGGGGTTTTGGGCTATTCGCGGGCATTTCATGCCTGAAGTGTCCGTGGCACCAAACGTGCTTACTCCTTGCCTGAATGGTCGAGCCTTCCGGGACTTTCCCGGAACCCGCGTCGAGCGCGAGAGGTTGAGCTTGATGAGAGCCATCGGAGGAGCCGAAGGGTCGAAGCGGAAAAAGCCGAATGAATTCAATAGCTCTGAACGGTCGGTCAGGGCCAATTCCCTTGACTTACTTGAAAACGGCCCCCTATACTGAATCAACTTTCGGCAACCGTCACTGAGAGCAGGGGCCGGCTCTCAGGGGAACGCCCGCTGGACTACCCAGAAAGGGGCGAACATGAAGGAGTTCGAGAAGAAAACTCCGAGCCGGGAGCCATCCTCCGAGGGGATGAAGGGCTTGTCGAAATTTCTGCCAATGTCTGATTCCAACTACCGCCGTCGGCTGACCGAATACGAGGTCCAGGTCCAGGACCTCCAGGCCTACGTGCATTCGCTCGAGGCCGAGACGGGACGCCTGCGCAAGAAGCTCGAGGACGCGCCAAAGGAATTCATGGTGCTGGAGAACAAGCTGCGCGAGGCCAACCGTCAGCTCGTCCAAGCCTTCAACCAGAATGAGAAGCTCGTGAACGCGCTCTATGAGGCGCGGGAGCAGATCACCTCGCTGAAGGAGGAAGTCGACAAGCTCTGCGCCCCCCCATCCACGTACGGCGTCTATCTCTCGGTCAACGAGGATGCCACGGTCAATGTGCTGTCCCAGGGGCGCAAGGTGAAGGTGAACCTGCACCCCTCCATCAAGGCCGACACGCTCAAGCCCGGTCAGGAGCTGGTACTGAACGAAGGGCTCAACGTGGTGGAGGCAGCAGGCTACGAGATTCAGGGCGACGTGGTCATTCTCAAGGAAATGCTCGAGGAAGGCCGTGCAGTCGTCACGCTCCGCGCCGACGAGGACAAGGTCGGCATCGTGGCCGACCCGCTACGGTCCGTCAAGCTCAAGGTCGGCGATCACATCCTCATGGACGGCAAGAGCGGGTACCTGCTCGAGAAGCTGCCCAAGAGCGAGGTCGAAGATCTGGCCCTCGAAGAAGTTCCCGACATCAACTACGAGGACATCGGCGGGCTCTCCACGCAGATCGAGGCGATCAAGGACGCCGTCGAGCTGCCGTACCTCTACGCCGACTACTACCGGGAGCACCAGTTGCGGCCGCCGAAGGGCGTGCTGCTGTACGGCCCTCCAGGCTGCGGCAAGACCATGATCGCCAAGGCCGTCGCGAACAACCTCGCCCAGAAGATCTCCGAGAAGCGCGGCGAGAAGGTCAAGGGCTTCTTCCTCAACATCAAGGGGCCGGAGCTGCTCAACAAGTACGTGGGTGAGACGGAGCGGAAGATCCGCGAGATCTTCGTCAAGGCCCGCGAGAAGGCCGCCGAGGACGTGCCGGTCATCGTGTTCTTCGACGAGATGGATGCGCTGTTCCGCACCCGCGGATCCGGCATCTCGTCCGACGTGGAGACGACCATCGTGCCGCAGCTCCTCGCCGAGATCGACGGTGTCGAGCATCTGCGGAACGTCATCGTCGTCGGTGCCTCGAACCGCCAGGACCTGATCGACCCGGCCATCCTGCGTCCCGGCCGGCTCGATGTGAAGGTCAAGATCGAGCGGCCGGACGCCGCCGCCGCCGTGGACATCTTCAACAAGTACCTCACGGCTGACCTGCCCATCCACGAGTCGGAGCTGAGTCAGAACGGTGGCGACGCCCAGGCCGCGCTGGATCGCATGATCGCGGCCGCCGTCGAGGAGATGTACAACCTCGGGGAGGAAAATCGCTTCCTCGAGGTGACGTACGCCAATGGTGACAAGGAGGTCCTGTACTTCAAGGACTTCTCCTCGGGCGCCATGATCGAGTCGGTGGTGCGGCGGGCGAAGAAGCTCGCGCTCAAGCGCTACATCCAGACGAGCGCGAAGGGCATCAATCTGGACGATGTTCTGAACGCCGTCCGCGAGGAGTTCAAGGAGAACGAGGATCTGCCCAACACGACCAATCCCGACGACTGGGCGAAGATCGCCGGCAAGAAGGGCGAGCGCATCGTCTATGTCAAGCCGTTGATGGGTGAGACGAAGGAGAAGCAGCGGGCGGTCGAGCGGGTCATCAACACCGGCCAGTACCTGTAAGCGTCACGGCGGGAGGGAGCGCAGGCACTCCCTCCCGCCGTTTGTTCTCTTCACGGAGCAGTCGTCCCGGGGGCCCCATGGCGATTCCGAAGGTGATGGGCATCGAAACCGAGTACGGGATCACGGTGAAGAACCAGCCGGATTTCAACCCGATCCTCTCGTCGCTCCTGCTCATCAACTCCTACGAGACCTACCGGTCCTCGCGGATCCGCTGGGACTACGAGGCCGAGAGCCCGCTCCGGGACGCGCGCGGCTTCGAGTACATGGAGGAGAAAGAGACCCCGTCGAAGGAAGAGTCGCGCCTGATCAACCTCATCCTCTCGAACGGCGCGCGCTTCTACGTCGATCACGCCCACCCCGAGTACTCCTCGCCCGAGACGACGAACCCACGCGACTGCGTCATCTGGGACCGTGCGGGCGAGCGCATCCTCGATCTCGCGCGGACCCGGGCGGAGGCCGTCTCGCCCCCGGAGCAACGGATCCTCATCTACAAGAACAATACCGACTCCAAGGGCAACTCCTACGGCACCCACGAGAACTACCTCATGGACCGCAAGGTGCCCTTCGCGCGCATCGTGCAGTACCTGATGCCCTTCTTCGCGAGCCGCCAGATCTTCACGGGGGCGGGCAAGGTGGGCGCCGAGAACAACACCGAGCACGCCGACTACCAGATCTCCCAGCGCGCCGACTTCCTCGAGACCGAGGTGGGCCTGGAGACCATGCACAGCCGGCCCATCATCAATACCCGCGACGAGCCGCACGCCGATCCCGAGAAGTACCGGCGCCTGCATGTCATCGTGGGCGACGCGAACATGAGCGAGGTGTCCAACTACCTCAAGTGCGGCACCATGGCCATCGTCCTCAGCATGATCGAGGACGACTTCATCGAGCGCGATCTGTCGCTCGAAAGCCCGGTGCTCGCCTACCGCAAGGTCTCCCGCGACCTGACCTGCCGCGAGACCTTCAAGATGAAGGACGGGCGAGCGCTGAGCGCGGTGGATCTCCAGCGCGAGTTCCTCACCCTCGCGCACTCCTACTACCGCACCCGCGAGCACGAGCCGTGGGTGGACGACGTGATGACCCGGTGGGGCTCCGTGCTCGACCGCCTCGCGCGGGACCCCATGAGCCTCGACCGTGAGCTCGACTGGGTCATCAAGCGCAGCCTGATCGAGAGCTACATGGCCAAGCACGTGCTCGAGTGGTCGGACTCGCGCGTGGCCATGATCGACCTGCAGTATCACGACATCCGGCCGAGCAAGGGGCTCTACTACAAGCTCGAGGAGTCGGACGCGGTCGAGCGCATGACCTCCGAGGACGAAGTGACCAAGGCCATCTACGACCCCCCGAAAGACACGCGCGCCTACTTCCGCGGGATGTGCCTGCAGAAGTACTCGGACGAGGTCGTCTCGGCCTCCTGGGACTCGGTCATCTTCGACCTCAAGGAAGGACCGCTCAAGAAGATCTTCATGCTGGAGCCGCTGCGCGGCACGGAGGCGCATGTGCGCCAGCTGTTCGCCGAATCACCGACCGCCGGCGACCTGCTGCGGAACCTCGGCAAGCCGGCGGGGGACGTGTGATCCTCACGCCCGACGGCTGGCAGGGCGCGTTCTTCGACTACGGGACGTCGAGCTTCGCGGACCTCCTTCGCCAGTCGGCGCCCCACCTCCTGCCGCAGGTCGACGAAGCGCGACGCGAGGAGAGCCAAGGCGTCCCGGGCGTGCCGCACGGCACGACGGTGCTGGCACTCCGCTATCGCGACGGCGTGATCATGGCGGGTGACCGCCAGGCCAGCGAAGGCTATCAGGTCGCCTCCCGGCGCATCGACAAGATCTTCAAGTCCGACGACCTCTCGGGAGTGGGCATCGCCGGGGCGGCCGGCCCCGCCATGGAGATGGCCCGGCTCTTCCAGACCGAGCTCGAGCACTACGAGAAGGTCGAGGGGGAGAACCTCTCGCTCGACGGCAAGGCCAACAAGCTCGGCCAGATGATCCGCATGAATCTTCCCCTGGCCATGCAGGGCCTCGTCGTGGTGCCCATCTTCGCGGGCTTCGACGAGCGGGCAGGCGTGGGGCGGCTCTTCAAGTACGACGTCACCGGCGGCCGCTACGAGGAGACCGACTACTTCGCGCAGGGCTCGGGCGGCAAGGACGCGCGCGACTCGCTCAAGAAGCGCTTCAAGCGAGACATGTCGAAGGACGAGGCGGTGCGCGTGGCCATCGAGGCGCTGATGGACGCGGCCGACGAGGACCTCGGCACCGGCGGGCCCGACCTCCAGCGCGGCATCTACCCCACCGTACGAACCATCACCCGATCGGGCTTCGCGGAGGTGGCGGAGGATGAGATCCGCCGGTACTGCGAAGCGATCCTGGCCGAGCGAGGCCGACTGTAATGCCGCTGCCGTACTACGTGTCGCCGGAACAGATGATGAAGGACAAGGCGGAGTATGCCCGCAAGGGCATCTCCCGCGGCAAGGCCATCGTCGCCCTCGAGTACCGCGACGGCGTCCTGCTCCTTGCCGAGAATCCTTCCACGCTCCTCCACAAGATCTCGGAGATCTACGACCGCATCGCCTTCGCCGGCGTGGGCAAGTACAACGAGTTCGAGAACCTGCGCGTGGCGGGGGTCCGGCACGCGGACGTCAAGGGCTACTCGTACAGCCGGGGCGACGTCACCGCGAAGTCCCTCGCCAATGCCTATTCGCAGGCTCTCGGCAATATCTTCACGCAGGACATCAAGCCCTTCGAGGTCGAGGTGCTGGTCGTCGAGGTCGGCGACGTCAACAGCACGAAGAACGAGATCTACCACATCCTCTACGACGGCACGATCGAGGACGAGAAGAACTACGCCGCCATGGGCGGCCAGTCCGATGAGATCCGGCGCTACCTCAAGGACAACTACCAGGAGGGGCTCGACTTCGCGGGGGCCGTCAAGCTGGGCGTCCGCGCCCTCATGGTCACACAGAACAAGACCCTGACCGAGCGAGACCTCGAAGTCGCCGTGCTCGACCGTCTGAAGGAGCGTCGGAAATTCCGACGCATCCCGCCCGAGGTCTTGCACCAGCTCATCGCGGACGGCGCGTAGAGCCCCCCTCTCGGAATAGTTGCCCTCGGCCCGGTCCCCTGCTAGGCTGATGCCCACATGAAGCGCCGCATCTTCGGCCTCGAGAACGAGTACGGCCTGACCTGTACCCTCAACGGCCAGCGACGCCTGTCGCCCGACAATGTCGCCCGCTATCTCTTCGAGAAGGTCATCCCCGGCGCGCGCAACGCCAATGTCTTCCTCGAGAACGGCGCGCGACTCTACCTCGATACGGGCTTCCATCCCGAGTACGCCACCCCTGAGTGCGACGACATCACCGATCTCGTCATCCACGACAAGGCGGGCGAGCGTATCGTCGAGGACCTCCTGCACCAGGCCGAGAAGCGGCTGCGCGAGGACGGCATCTCCGGCAATATCCTGCTCTTCAAGAACAATACCGACTCGGCGGGGAACTCCTACGGCTGCCACGAGAACTATCTGGTCAGCCGCGACGTGTCCTTCCAGCGGCTCGCCGAGGGGCTCATCCCCTTCTTCGTCACGCGCCAGATCTTCGCGGGCGCCGGCAAGGTGCTGCAGACCCCGCGCGGCTTCCACTACTGCCTCTCGCAGCGGGCCCAGCACATCTGCCAGGAGATCTCGGGCGCCACCACCTCGTCGCGCTCCATCATCAATACCCGCGACGAGCCGCACGCCGACGCCGAGAAGTACCGCCGGCTCCACGTGATCGTGGGCGACTCGAACATGTCCGAGGTGGCGACCTATCTCAAGGTCGGCACCACCGCCCTGCTCCTCGACATGATCGAGGACGGCTTCTTCGACAAGGACTACAGCCTCCAGTCCCCCGTGCAGGCCATCCGGGACATCAGCCACGATCCCACCCTGCGCGAGACGGTCAGGCTCAAGGACGGGCGGACCATCACGCCTCTGCAGCTCCAGACGGAGTACCTGGAGCACGCGACCCGCTACGTCCAGACCATCGATCCCGACCCGGTGACGAGGGACGTCCTCGCCCGCTGGACCCGCGTGATCGAGGCGTTGCACGGAGACCCGATGGAGCTCCACCGTGAGGTGGACTGGGTGATCAAGAAGCGCATCATCGAGTCCTTCATGGAGAAGCACCGGCTGTCCTGGCGGGACCCAAAGGTGTCGCTGATGGATCTCCAGTATCACGACATCCGCCCGCACAAGGGTCTCTACTTCCAGCTCGTCAAGCACGACATGGTGGATCGCATCACGAGCGACGACCTCATCGAGCGCGCCAAGCACGTGCCCCCTCAGACGACGCGGGCACGCCTTAGGGGCGAGTTCATCCGGCAGGCCAATCTCAAGGGGAAGGACTATCGCGTGGACTGGGTCTATCTCAAGCTCAATGACCCGGAGCGCGAGACCATCCTCTGCAAAGACCCGTTCCAGAGCCACGACGAGCGGGTGGAGCGCCTGATCCGCTCCTTCTAGCACCGGTCGTCGCCAGAGCGGGCCGATGTCCATGAGCCTCACGCCTGAAGTCACCCACGCCCTCGTCGCCGGAGAGCACGGCGATCCCTTCGCGGTGCTCGGGCCTCACACCTCCAGAGACGGCAGCGTCATCGTGCGCGCCTTTCTGCCCGGCGCGAGCGAGGTCGCGGCCGTCACCAGCGTCGGCGCCCCCGTGGCCCATCCCCTCAAGCCCATTCATACCGACGGGCTCTGGGAGGGCGCCGTCCCGGGCCCGCTCCCCCTGAGCTACCGCCTCCGCGTCACGTACGAAGACGGGCGCTCCACGGAGATCGAAGACCCGTATCGCTTTCCCGCGACGCTGTCCGGCTTCGATCTCCACCTGCTCGGCGAGGGTACGCACTATCGCGTCTACGACAAGCTGGGCGCGCATGCCGCGACGCACCTGGGCGTGGCCGGCGTCATCTTCGCGGTGTGGGCGCCCAATGCCAAGCGGGTCAGCGTGGTTGGCGACTGGAATGCCTGGGACGGACGGCGCCACCCGATGCGGCTTCATCCGGGCAATGGCGTCTGGGAGCTCTTCCTGCCCGGGGTGACGGAGGGCGCCCGCTACAAGTTCGAGATCCTGTCCGGCTCGGGGGCGCCGCTCGCGCTCAAGAGCGATCCCTATGCCTTCGGCTTCGAGCCCGACGAGCCCCGCACGGCCTCGGTGGTCGAGCAACTCGACGGCTACGCTTGGGGTGACGAAGCATGGCTCGGAGAGCGCAGAGGCAGGCAGGCGCTCGACGCGCCCATGAGCGTGTACGAGGTCCACCTGGGATCGTGGCGTCACGTGCCCGAGGGCGACGGCCACCGCTCGCTCGGCTACCGTGAAGTTGCCGAGCAGCTCGCAAACTACGTGACGGAGATGGGCTTCACCCACGTCGAACTCCTGCCCGTGATGGAGCACCCCTACTACGCGTCGTGGGGCTATCAGACCCTGGGCTACTACGCGCCGACGCGACGCTACGGCCGGCCGCACGATTTCATGGCGCTCGTGGATCACCTCCACCGGCGAGGGATCGGCGTGATCCTCGACTGGGTGCCCGCCCACTTCCCCCGCGACCCGCACGGGCTCGCCTACTTCGACGGCACGCATCTCTTCGAGCACGCCGACCCTCGCGAGCGCGAGCATCCAGACTGGGGCACCCGCGTCTTCAACTATGGCCGCCGTGAGGTCGCCAATTTCCTCATTGGCAATGCGCTCTTCTGGCTCGAGCGCTATCACGTCGACGGCCTGCGCGTCGACGCCGTCGCGTCGATGATCTACCGCGACTATTCACGCAAGGCGGGCGAGTGGGTGCCGAACGTGTACGGTGGCCGCGAAAACCTGGAGGCCATCGCCTTCGTCAAGCACCTCAACGGGGTCGTGTACGGGACGCACCCAGGCGTGGCCATGGTGGCCGAGGAATCGACGTCATGGCCCATGGTCTCCCGACCCGTGCACCTGGGCGGGCTGGGCTTCGGACTCAAGTGGAACATGGGCTGGATGCACGACGTGCTGGACTATCTCCGCCACGATCCGGTGCATCGCAAGTATCACCACAACCATCTGACCTTCGGCATGCTCTACGCGTGGACTGAGAACTTCGTCCTGCCGCTCTCCCACGATGAGGTCGTCCACGGCAAGGGCTCGCTCATCGCCAAAATGCCCGGTGACGATTGGCAGCGCTTCGCCAACCTGCGCCTTCTCTACGCCTTCATGTGGGCGTACCCGGGCAAGAAGCTCCTCTTCATGGGCGGCGAGTTCGGCCAGTCCGACGAATGGAACCACGACCGGAGCCTCGATTGGGATCTCCTCGGCATGGGACCCTATCATCGAGGTCTCCAGCGCCTCGTGGCCGATTTGAATCACCTCTATCGGTCCGAGCCGTCGCTGCATCAGCTGGATTGCGAGGGGGAGGGCTTCGCCTGGATGGACTGTAGCGACGCCGAGCAGAGCATCGTCGCGTTCGCCCGCTTCGCCCGCGGTCGCGGCCGCCTGACCCTCTGCGTGTGCAACTTCACACCGATGCCTCGGCAGGGATATCGCGTCGGTGTCCCTCGTCCCGGCTTTTACCGCGAGGTCCTCAATAGCGACAGCGCCTTCTACGGCGGCAGCAACGTCGGCAATGGTGGCGGCGTCTCGAGCGAGCCCATGCCGTGGCACGGCCAGCCCCATTCCATACGCCTCACCCTGCCGCCGCTCGGCGCGGTCTGGCTCGCGCCGGTGGAGGCCTGAGCACGGTGGCCGCCTCGCCCGTCCAGACACGCCCGGGGCGCCCGTATCCGCTGGGCGCCACGTGGGACGGCACCGGCGTGAACTTCGCCCTCTTCAGCGAGCACGCCACCGCCGTCGATCTCTGTCTCTTCGACGCCGCGGATCCGTCGCGCGAGGTCCGGCGCATCGCCGTCACCGAGCGCACCGATCAGATCTGGCACGTCTATCTGCCCGAGGCGCGCCCCGGCCTCTTGTACGGCTACCGCGTCCATGGGCCCTACGCCCCCGCCGAGGGACACCGGTTCAACCCGGCCAAGGTCCTCCTGGATCCCTATGCCAAGGCCATCGCGGGCAAGGTCAAATGGAGTGACGCGCTCTTCGGCTACCGACCGGGCGAGAGCGATGAGGGCGCAGGACCGGACTCTCGTGACAGCGCGCCATTCATGCCCAAGTGCGTGGTGGTGGAATCGGCCTTCTCCTGGGGTGACGACCGGCTGCTGCGCACACCGTGGCACAAGACGGTCATCTACGAGGTCCACGTCAAGGGCTTCACCGCCCGCCATCCGCAGATTGCGCCGGAGCTCCGGGGCACCTATGCGGGACTCGCCTCGCCCCCGGCGCTGGAGCACCTCCGTCGTCTGGGCGTCACCGCCGTCGAGCTCCTGCCCGTTCACCACTCGGTCACCGAGCGGCACCTCGAGAAGCGCGGGCTGTCCAACTACTGGGGCTACAACTCCATCGGCTTTCTCGCTCCCGACTCGCGCTTTGCCTCTCTGGGTGTGCGGGGCGAGCAGGTGGCGGAGTTCAAGACCATGGTCAAGCGCCTCCACGAAATGGGCATCGAGGTCATCCTCGACGTGGTCTACAACCACACGGCCGAGGGCAGTCACCGTGGGCCCACGCTCTGCTTTCGCGGCATCGACAACCGGGCCTACTATCGCCTCGAGGCCTCGGACCGCCGCTACTACCGCGACTATACCGGCTGCGGCAACACGCTCGACCTGACGCACCCGCGCTCGCTCCAGCTCCTGATGGACAGCCTGCGCTACTGGGTGCTCGACATGCACGTGGACGGCTTCCGCTTCGATTTGGCCTCGGCGCTGGCGCGCGAGCTCCACGACGTGGATCGCCTCTCGTCCTTCTTCGACGTGATCCACCAGGACCCGGTCATCTCCCAGGTGAAGCTGATCGCGGAGCCGTGGGACCTCGGCGAGGGCGGGTATCAGGTCGGCAACTTTCCGCCGGGCTGGGCCGAGTGGAATGGCCGCTACCGCGACACCATCCGCCGCTACTGGAAGGGCGACTGGGGCCAGGTGGGCGAGCTCGCCTACCGACTGACCGGCTCGAGCGACCTCTACGAGCAGGGCGGCCGGCGGCCGTCGGCCAGCATCAACTTCGTCACCGCGCACGACGGGTTCACGCTGGCGGACCTCGTCACCTATACGCAGAAGCGCAACGAGGCCAATGGGGAAGACAATCGCGACGGCAGCGACGAGAACTTTGGATCGAACTGCGGCATCGAAGGTCCCACCGACGACCGTGCCGTGCAGGCGCGCCGCGAGCGCCAACAGCGGAACTTCCTCGCCACCCTCCTCCTCTCGCAGGGCGTGCCCATGCTGTCGGGCGGCGACGAGATGGGCCGGAGCCAGCGCGGCAACAACAACGCCTACTGCCAGGACAGCGAGCTCTCGTGGTTCGCCTGGCCGCCCACCGGGACGGGCGCGCGCCTGCTCGACTTCACACGCCGGCTCATCCGCCTCCGCCTTGACCACCCCGTGTTCCGCCGACGGCGCTTCTTCCAGGGGCGGCGCATCCACGGCTCGACGGTCAAGGACCTCTCCTGGCTCCGGCCGGACGGCACCGAGATGACCGACGACGAGTGGAGCAATTGGCAGAGCCGCAGTCTCGGCCTCCAGCTGGCGGGTAACGCCATCGAAGAGGTGGATGACGCCGGCCTGCCGGTGGGGGACGACACCTTCCTCATTCTCCTGAACGCAGATGACCTACCGCTGCCCTTCGTGCTCCCGAACCACCATCCACGCATCGAGTGGGAGCTGGTCCTCGACACCCGCGATTGGGAGCCGGTCCCCTCGGGGCGCCTCTTCAAAGGCGGAGAGCCCTACCCGCTCGAGGGGCAAACGCTGGCCGTGCTCCGCCAGCCCGCGAAGGAGTCCGCCTGATGGCCGACATGCCAGAATTCGAATCGGAGATGCACCGCACCGCGGTGGCCCAGCTCGACCGCGTCGCGGAGCGTCTGCACCTCGACCACGACACCCATGTCCGCCTTCGCTATCCGCGACGCGCGCTCGTGGTCTCCGTCCCCGTGCGCATGGACGACGGCCGGACGGAAGTCTTCATGGGCTATCGCGTCCATCACAATACGGCTCTCGGGCCGACCAAGGGGGGCCTGCGCTACGACGCCGACGTCAACATGGGCGAGGTGACGGCCCTCGCCATGCTGATGAGCTGGAAGTGCGCGCTCATGGGCCTGCCCTATGGCGGCGCCAAGGGGGGCGTCCGGTGCACGCCGCGGTCGATGTCCAAGCACGAGCTCGAGTCGCTCACCCGCCGCTATACGGCCGAGATCATGCTCGTCATCGGTCCCGACCTCGATATCCCCGCCCCCGATCTCGGCACCGACGAGCAGACCATGGCCTGGATGATGGACACCTACTCCATGACCCAGGGCCGGAGCGTGCCTGGCGTGGTCACCGGCAAGCCCATCCTGGTCGGCGGCTCGGCGGGCCGGCGGGAAGCGACCGGACGCGGCATCGTCTACGTCCTCTACCAGGCGCTCCATAGCCTGGGCGAGGAGCTCAAGGGCCAGAAGGCCGTCGTCCAGGGCTTCGGCAATGTGGGCGGCGTGGCCGCGCGCATCCTCTGGCGCGACGGCGCAGTCATCCAGGGCGTCGCCGACTACAAGGGCGGCGTCTGGAACAGCCAGGGGCTCGACATCCGCGCCCTCGACGCACACGTCAAGGAGGCGGGCAGCGTCGTGGGCTTTCCCGGAGCCGAGCCCATCTCGAATGCCGACATCCTCGAGCAGCCGTGCGATATCCTGCTGCCCGCGGCCACGGGCTCGCAGATCCGCGAGGACAACGCCGACAGGATCCGCGCCAGAATCATCGTCGAGGGTGCCAATGGCCCCACCACGCCGGAGGCGGACGCGATCCTGCGCGCCCGCGGCGTCGTCGTCATTCCCGACATCCTCGCCAACGCGGGTGGCGTCGTCGTGTCGTACTTCGAGTGGGTCCAGGGACTCCAGTTCTATTTCTGGAAGGAGACGGAGATCATCGCCCGCCTGCAGGAGATCATGACCAGAGCCTTCACGCGTGTCTGGAACGCCTCGAAGAAGGAGAACGTGGATCTGCGCACGGCCGCCCTCATGGAGGGCGTCCGGCGGGTCGCCGACGCGCATCAGATCCGCGGTCTCTATCCCTAGCCGCGCCCATGCCTGGCGAGATCTTCGACCTGATCGTGGTGGGCGGCGGCGTCTTCGGCCTCAGCACCGCGCTCGAGGCCGGGCGGCGTCGTCGGAAGACGCTGGTGGTGGACCGGGGCGCCGTGCCGAATCCCATCGCCGCCTCGTATGGCCCGTCGCGGAAGATACGCTCCACCTATCTCGACGCGCACTACACGCGCCTGGCCCTCGAGGCCATGGCGACGTGGCGAGAGATCGAGGCCGAGACGGGGGCGGAGCTCTACGTCGCCGACGGCAACCTGAGCGTCAGCGACAGCGCGACGGATGCCCATCTCGAAGAGCTCGCGGCCAATGCGCGGCGGGGCGGCGCGAAGGTTCGCTGGCTCGACGCGCACGACCTGCGGCGCGAGTTCCCGCAATTCCGTCCGGGCCGCCGTGCCCTGCTCGAGGAAGAGGCCGGCTTCCTCCGCGCCACCGACTGTGTGGCGGCGCTGCGACAGCTCGCCGAGAGGCACGGCGTCCAGTTCGCCACCGGGCACGACGCCACCGTCGAGCCGGCCGGCAACGACGTGGATGTGCGGACCGCCGCCGCGACGCACCGGGCTTCGCGGGTGGTCGTGGCGACCGGCGGCTGGTCGAAGCGCCTCTTCCCCGACCTCGGAGCCGCCCTCTGGCAGTGCCAGCAGGGCATCATGTATCTCGACGGCGTGCCGCCGGAGTTCTGCAGGCCCGCCTTCGTCCCATACTCGGCGCCGGCTACCGGCTTCTACGGCTTCCCCGCCGAGCCGGGCCGCGTGGGCCTCAAGGTCGCGCGGCATCTCGTCACCGATCCGATCGACGATCCGGACTTCGACAGGCGGACGGCACCCGCGGGATTTGTCGAGGCGGCCGGCGAGTTCGTCCGCACCTGGCTCGGCCTCGAACCCCGCGACTATCGTGTCACCTACGACAGCTGCATGTACAACCTCTCCACGAGCACCGATTTCCTGCTCGACTTCCACCCCGAGATGCCGGGCGTCTTTCTTGCCACCGCGGGATCGGGCCACGGCTTCAAGTTCGGCTCCATCCTGGGCAAGATCGTGCTCGATCGCCTCGACGGCATCGAGAGCTCGCGCTGGACGCCGCAGTTCTCCTACGAATCGTTCCGCACGGCGGCCTCCCGCCCGCGGCTCCTCTGATCGGCTGGCGTCGGGCCGCGAACTCGTGGCGCCAGCCGCCATGCCTCTCATTCTCGTCGCCGCCGGATCATGCTGGCCGCTCCCCTTTGCCGGGGCACGGTCAAGATTGTGAGCCATGCATCTCCGATGGGGACGGGTCAGGCGGGCGGACACCGGCGAATCCCCGGTGTCCGTGGCCCGCATCCATCGTCAGGCGCAATGAGCTACGCCGGCCGAAGCGTCGAGCTGCTGGAGCTCAAGAGCTGACCTCGCCCAGGCGACGGAGGCCGAGCACCTCGAGCACGGAGAAACCCAGCACCGCTGCCGCGACGGCCGCCACCGCCGCATTGCCGATGAGTGTCAGGGGGCCGTCGACGACCACGAGGAGGCTGCCCAGCACCCAGGCGACATTGAGCGCAACGGCGAGCAGCGCCTCGCCACGGCTCACGGTGGAGCGGCTCGCATTCCACACGAGGGCCACCGCGTAAACGACGAGGAGCCCACCCACGACGCGCGCGATGGCGGCCGTAGAGAGCCCGAAGAGTGCCGAGATGGGCTTGGCGCCGAGGAGCAGCACCGCGCCGCAGAGGCCGGAAGCGATCCCGTCGAGCTGCAGGCTGCGACGCAGGAACCTTGAGTGATCAGCCGGTGCGGTCATCAGACATCCTCCCTTATTGAGATGGTCTGCTGACTTCTTGCCGTCATCGTGAGGGAGGTTGCGCCGACCTTCAACTACGTGTGAGGTAATGCCGCTCCGGCTACTTGCGAGACACCTTCGTGAGGCCGAGATCGCTCCGGGAGGCGGCAAGGAGCCGCCGGTACGAATCGCTCACCACGCGAAACCCTTCGGCGACCATCACGTCGCTATCGCCCGTGCCCTTGACCTTTCGCCACTGGGCCTCCAGCTCCTCGAGCACCTCGACGGCATCCTCGCCCAACACCACGGCCGAGCCCGCCGCCGCCCGTTCGTGGTCCGCAAACGACTTTTCGAGCAGAGCGATGTGCCCCTTCCCGATCCTGGTCTCCCTCCTCTGCAGCTTGCCGATGAGCATCCGGAGATCGGACAGGCTCCTCAGCACGCGGCTGTAGTGCTCGCGCTTGAGATTCCACTGCTCGGTGCGGGTCATGAGCCACGCACCGAGCAAGACGCCGGCGAACCCGGACAGGATGACGGCAAGGGCGAGCACGCTCCAGGAGAACAACTGGACACCGTGGCTTTCGAGCATTGCGCTCTCCCCTTGCCATGGCCGCAGAGAGCCGCCAAGGCGTGCCTCATCGCGGGCTGTACGACCGCCTTCGATCACGTGACGACCAGCGCAAGGGCGGCCCGAGGGACGGCGGCCTGCCGGGGCTCGCCCGCTTCAGAGCTCGGCGACGTCGACGGCCTGGCCGGACTGGGCGCTCTTGGTCACCGCGTCCGTGAACTCCATGTAGCGGACACCGTCCTCGAAGTTGGTGTGCGTGATCTTCTCGCGGCCGCGGATCGCGTTGACGAACTCCTCCTCGACGCGCCATCCCACACGCTTCTCGGGCGGGATCGGAATCTCGCGGAGCTCCTTGTCACCCCGCCGTCCGCCCGACAGGCGCTTGGCGTCCGCCTCGATGCGGAGCGTGCCTTCGCTGCCGAAGATCCAGGCCTGGGGCGCGGGCGAGAGCCCCGTGATGGCGCTGAAGCGCAGATGCGCGAGGGCGCCGCTCTTGAGCGTGGCGAGGATATCCACGTGCTCCGGCACCTTCACGTCGTGCCAGGCGCCGCTGTCGTCGCGACGGCGCGGCACGGCGATCTTCGTCATGGCCATCACCCGGCGGGCGGGCCCGACCCAGCGCATCATGGCTTCGTACCAGATACCCATGTTCAGAATGTTGTGGCCGCTCCGCGACACGTCGTGGCGCCAGTGCAGGGGCCCGTCGGCGCTCACGAAGCCTCCCTGGCTCCCCTGCAGCTCGACCGACAGCACCTCGCCCGCATAGCCCTCGGCCAGCCTCGCCTTCACGGCGGGATCGACCTCGAGCGTGTGCGGCGCCGGCACGATCTGGGCGACGAGGTTCGGCTTGCCACGCGAGGCCGCGAGCATGCGCCGGCCTTCGGTAGCGTTCATGGCCATGCGCGCCTCGCAGAGGACGTGCTTGCCTGCGTCGAGCGCGGCCAGCGTCATCTCGCAGTGCGTGTACGGCCACGTGCCGATACAGATCGCGTCGATGTCCTTGGCCTGGACGATCTCGCGCCAGTCGCCGTGGACCCGGGCGATCCCGAACTCCTTGGCCACACGTTCGCCGGACTCCTTCGAGCGGTTCGCGACCGCCACCAGCTCGACACCCGGCTGGGCCTTGAGGTTGGGGGCATGAAACTTCCGGCTATTGGCACCCAGTCCGATGAAGCCTACGCGGATCTTTTGGTCTGTCATGGCGGGCATGGTAGCAGAAATGCCGGACCTGCACAGCCGGGCCGGAATCCTCTCGGTTCGGGTGATAATACGCGCCAGATGGCCGCCGAAGTTCTCATCTTCCGCGATCTCGCCTACGTCTTCGTCGCCGCCGTCCTCGGCGGAGCGCTCGCGTGGGCGGCGCGCCAGCCGCTCATCCTCGGCTATGTCCTGGGCGGCATCCTGATCAGCCCCTTCACCCCCGGCCCCGCCGTCTCCGACATCCACACCTTCGAGGTCATCGCGGAGATCGGCGTGATTCTCCTCATGTACTCGGTCGGCATGGAGTTCTCGCTGGGAGCGCTCCTCGAGGTCAAGTGGGTCGCCCTCCTGGGCGCGCCGCTCGGCATCCTGCTGTCGGTCGGCCTCGGCGTGCTCGTGGGCACCGTGCTGGGCTGGCCTCTCCTGCAGGGGGTCATGGTCGGCATGGTGGTCTCCGTCGCCAGCACCATGGTCCTGGCCCGCCTGCTCGCCGACCGGGGCGAGATGCAGTCACAGCACGGGCGCGTCATGATCGGACTCACGCTGGTCGAGGACCTGGCCGTAGTGGTGCTCACCATCCTGATTCCCGTCCTCGGCGAGCTGGGGCGGGACCGCCTCGTGGCCATGGGCATCGCCTTCGGCAAGGCCGCGCTCATCCTCGTTCCCTTCGCCTTTCTCGCCGCCAAGGTGGTGCCCAGGGTCATGTCCATCGTGGCCCGGATGCAGAACGACGAGATGCTGCTCCTCGTCGCGCTCGCCATCGGCCTGGGAACGGCCGCGCTGACTCAGGCGGTGGGCCTCTCGCTCGCGCTCGGCGCCTTCCTCGCCGGCCTCCTCGTCAGCAGCTCGGACCACGCCCACGCCGCCATGCCGCGCCTCCTCCCACTCCGCGACGCCTTCGTGGCGCTCTTCTTCGTCACCATCGGCACCCTGATCGATCCGCGGACGGTGATCGGCAATCTCCCCCTGCTCGGCGTGATACTCGTGCTGGTCATCGCGGGGAAATTCGTCATCTGGGGCGTGGTGGTGTGGCTCTTCCGCTACCCGTCGAGGACGGCGCTGCTGGTCGCGGTGGGGCTGACGCAGATCGGGGAGTTCTCGTTCATCCTGGTGCAGGCGGCGCGCTCGGCAGGCCATGTCGGAGACGACGTGTACAGCGCGACGCTCGCGGCCGCGCTGCTGAGCATCCTGGTGAACGCCGCGCTGGTGCGCTACGCGCCGGCGTGGATCGGAGCCGCGCGGACTCCCGCGGCCGTCTGACTATTCGCTCGCCCGCTCCGGACCCGACAGCGTGGCGCCGCCGTCGACCACGAGGGTCTGTCCCGTGATGTAGCGCGCGTGATCCGAGAGCAGGAAGCGCACCGCCTGGCCGATATCCCAGCCGGTGCCTTCGAGCTGCAGCACGGAGGCGCGCCGCCGCCGCTCGCGCGCCTCGGGACTCATGCCGCGCTGATAGACCATGGGCGTGTACATGGGGCCCGGCGCCACGCAGTTCACGCGCACCCCGTCGCGGCCATGATCCACCGCCATGGCGCGGGTGAGCGCGATCACCGCGCCCTTGGAGGCGGAATACACCGTGAGCCCGCGCGGTCGGAGAGCGGAGATCGACGAGACATTGACGATGGCACCGCCCCCGCCGCGAATCATCGCGGGGACGGCGTGCTTGCTGGCGAGGAACATGGTCTCGACATTGACCTGCATGACGCGCCGCCAGTTCTCCTGGGTCTCGTCGACGACGGAGCCACGGCTGCCGATGCCCACGTTGTTGTCGAGAAAGTCCAAACGGCCGAAGCGCTCGAGCGCGGTCCTGACCATGGCCGCGCAGTCTTCGTCGCGGGTGAGGTCCGCTTCGAGCGCGACCGCCTCGCCGCCATCGTCCTTGACCATCGCCACCGTCTTCTCGGCGAGATCGAGCGCCTTGTCCACGACGATGACCCGGGTTCCCGCTCTCGCCAGGAGGATGGCGGCGGCGCGACCGTTGCCGATGCCGGTGCCTGCCGCTCCGCCACCGGTGACGATGGCGACCTTCCCGGCGAGTCCCCAGTCGTCCGGCAGCTCACGGTTCGTGCTCATGGCAGCTCAGGCGGGCCAGGCGGGCGCATGCGTGCCCAGCGGTACCGTCGGGCGCGACCAGAACGCGGGCGTCTCGGAAAGCCGCGCCGCGGGGACCACGTGGCGGAGCGGACCGAACGGCGAGTCCATGTCCGAGATGAGGTCCTGCACGTCGTCCAGCGAGAGATCGCGGGTGCTCCGGCCGTTCACGCGCCCGAGGCCGTCGACCCAGCGCCCGGTCTGCGCCAGCGACACACGGACCAGATAGCTGCCGCCTTCGCGCGCCCGGCGGCTCAGCGCCACCTGCGCGCCGAAGGCGGCGAGATACCCCGTGCCGTGGTCCACTACCTGCGCGGGCAGATGCTGGGGTCCCTCGGCGCCGACCGCCAACCCCTGCTCCTGCGCCATGCCGCTCACGGACTGGATGATGGTCTCGAATCCCCGCCGCTCGCGCCACGGCCCCGCATGCCCGAAAGCGGAGAGCGTCACGTAGACGATGCCCGGTCGGAGCCGCGCCACCTCTTCGGGGCCGAGACCGAGACGGGCGAGGGCGCCCGGCCGGTAGGACTGGCAGAAGACGTCGGCGTCGCGGAGCAGCGCGCGGACCTTCTCGGCATCGCCGCTCTGGCGCAGGTCGAGCGACGTCGAGAGCTTTCCGAAGCCGGTGTCGATGACGAGACCAAGGAGATTCGGCAGATGCGGCGCGCTCACCACCAGCACGTCGGCACCGTACGCCGCCAGCGTACGCCCACACACCGGCCCCGCGATCACCCGCGTGCAATCGAGCACGCGGACACCGGACAGCGCGCGCGGGCCGGTGCCCACCGGCTCCGGAGGCGCCTCGCCGATCTTCAGGATCTCGAGGAGCGGCAGCGAAGCCACCGCCGATCCCTGCGGATGCGCCTGCCACTCGGCGCGCGAGCGCACCATGCCCGTCGGAAGCCCCGCCGCCGCGAAGGCATCCTCGAGGTCCCCGGCCTTCCATGTCGCCACGACGGCGCCGACCGCATCGCGCGTCCCCTCGCAGCCCAGCAGCCTGAGCGCCCCGTCGTGGTGGTGCGGCAGGTTGGAGTGGATCTGTATCCACCGCCCGTCGCCGGCCTTGTAGAAGCCGAAGACGGGATCACGACGATGGAGATCCTTCTGGTTCGCCGCACGCAGGTAGCGCTCGCTGCGAAAGGCGGCGACGGCGGCGCGGAGATCCACCGCCACGGACTGCCCTCGCCCCGATCGGCCGCGCCAGATCTCGGTGGCAGCGAGCGCGCTGGCCCCGATGACGGCGGAGGCGGCGGTGCCGATCTTGAAGTCCGTGGGCAGGATGGGATCGGCGCCGGTAAGCGTCACGCGCTCGAGGGCGGCGGGCTCGCAGCCCGCCAGGCTCCACAAATTCTCGAGAGCGCGGAAAGCGTCGGTCGGCATGGTCAGGCGGTAGTGTACCGGAAAAGGGCCGGCTCTATCCGGCCGGCTCCCCGGCGTTCACGGCGAGGACCTGGCCCGAGATGCTGCGCGCCATGTCACTACAGAAGAACACCGTCGCGTCCACGATGTCGTCCGCGGTGACCATGCGCTTGAGCGGCGACCGCTCGACCATGGCCTTGCGCATCTGCTCCACGGAGATGCCGCGCACCTGCGCCTGCCCGGCGATGACGCGGTCGATGCGGTCACCCTCCACCGCGCCGGGCGCCACGCAGTTGACGCGAATATTGTGCTCCGCCAGCTCGAGCGCCATGCCGTAGGTCATGCCGACCTGACCGGCCTTGGCCGAGCAGTACCCGATGCGGTAGGGCAGGCCCCGGCGGCCCGCTCCCGAGGAGATGTTCACGATAGCACCGCCGCCGCCCTTGATCATCTCCGGCACGACAAACCGCGTGCAGAGATAGGAGCTGGTGAGGCAGGAGTCGATGGTGTAGCGCCAGTCTTCCATGGAGTAGTCCTGCACCGGCTTGGTGACGCCGCCGTCGCCGGCATTGTTCACGAGCGTGTCGATCTTGCCGAACTCCTTCACACCCGCGGCGACCAGCCGGCGGACCTCGTCCTCCACCGCGGCATCGCAGACCACGGCGAGGGAGCGACCGCCCGCGGCTTTCACCTGCGCCGCCGTCTCCTTCACGAGATCGGCGGAGCGCGCGGCGCAGATCACTGCGGCGCCCTCCCGGGCGAAGCGCAGGCTCAGCGCGCGGCCGATGCCCTTGGACGCACCGGTGATGATGGCGACCTTCCCATCGAGCAGACCCATGTCAGTCTCCGTTGACTACGGGTGAAGCGGGGTCACGCCTTCGCTGCCCACTGATCCCACATGCGGGCGCCGAAGGCGAGCGACGTCTCGACGTCTTCCTCGAGCAGGTAGCCCGCGGCGGCGAGCGCCACGGCGGCCGCGCGCACGCGGGCAAGGTAGTCGTCGCGAGAGGCGTAGCGCTCGGCGATGGCCGGGCGCGGATCCCCCGTCGCCTCGCGCTCCGCGCGGGTGGGCGCGAAGGGCAATGTGCTGCCCGCGAAGTAGAGGATCTGGTCGACGCCGCCGCTCGCAGGATGGCGAAGGTTCCAGCCGGTATGGGTGGCGAGAGGCACGGCCAGCTCGGGCACGGCAATGCCCGCGCGCTCGTTGCCGTCTTCATCCACGGCGCTGACCCGGTTGCCATAGGCCGGGCCAATCCGGGGCGGCAGCGTAGAGAAATCCAGGCGCCGCGCGCGCACGGGGTGACGCGGGTAGCACGCGCCGGGAATGCGGTCGAACACCGCCGCGAGCGCTCCAGGATCGACGGCGGTACCGTCGGCGAGCCGCGGATGACAGCTCGCCGGCGGCGGCACACCCTCGGCGACCCATCGGTCGAGGTTCACGAGCGCCGCGCGGAGCAGACGGCCGTAGTTGACGACGCCGCGCAGGTTGCGCGCCCGCTCCGTCCACCCCCGCGGATCCGCCGCGACGGCGGCCGCGTCGGCGGGCGGCCAGATGCCATGGCCGTGCTCGGTACCGCTCCAATGGTAGACGCGCACGTCGGGGCCGTGCTCCACGTCACGCGTGCCCTCCGGGTCCGTGTGGATCAGCGACGCGTCGCCGCGATGGTACTCGAATCCCGTATTCGTGTAGAACACTTTGAGACCGCCGCGCGGCTCGACCCGGAATGGAAGGAAGACGTCCATCATCTCCGGACGGTCCTTCGAGTTCTGCCCGAAGCGGTCGTTGAACTCGCCGAGCATGGCGCCGGCCACGTTCGAGATGATGCCGTCGAGCGCACGCCGGCCCTTCTCGTCCACGTTGATGTCGTGGTGAATCATGGTGCGCAGGAGCCGTCCCGTTTGCGAGCGACCGTACGCGTAGGCGTGGCGGATCACGCCCGGGACGGGATTGCCGTCGTCCACACCGCCGTGCTTGAGCCAGGCAACGCAGTCGCGGAGCGCAGCCATCCCGAGCCCGAGCACGCGGGCGCCCATGCCCGTATAGGCGAGCTGATAGAGCCGCCCCTTCTCGAAGCCGCCCTCCATGTAGATATGACAGGGGTCGGGCACCACGCGCCCGCCGTCCACGCGGGCGAAGCGCCACCGCTCGCGCGGGATCACCTCGGCCGGGCCGTCGAAGAGGTCGCGCACGACCAGGACGGCTTCGCGCTCGTCGAGATCCGCCGCCGGGTACGGCGCGTGCGCGCGGTCGGAGAGGAGGAAATCCTGCACGTCAACCGGGGCCTGGAGCTGCACGTAGACGCGCCCGGTCAACCGGCGCCCGGCTGCGTCCAGCGCCTCGGGGGCCCGGAGACCCACGAGGCCCCGCACGTCCGGCGGGAGATCGCATTGCCAGCCACACGAGGCCACGACCCACCCGCGCCGCATCAGCCAGCCGTCCCCCGCGTCTACCGGCGGATGGAGATCGCTGTTCGGGCCCAGCGCCGGGCGTGTGGCGTGGTTGAAGTCCGGCACGGTGACCTTGTTGCCGCGATTGACCACGTCCAGAATGAGCCGGCCGCTGGCCTTCGCCCTGTCCACGGGCGCCAGGATCGAGACGTCCGAGACGAAAGTGACGCGACCCACCGGGTCCCTGGGCGCCAGCGCGACATCGGTGATGGCGCGATTCGCCGCGTGCTCCGGATCGACCGCGAAGTGGAGCCTTCCGGCCAGCTCCTCGTAGGGACCAACGTCACCGAAGGCGCGGCCGCCCGCGAGCGGGCGCCGCACCATCACCTCAAAGCGAGTGACCGGCACCCTGCACCGTCCTGCCGGACCTTCTCTGTTCCATGGGGCACGATAGTGGGCCAGGGTACCCCGTTCCGTCAAGGAGGGAGCGGTCAGGCCGCTTCGCGCATCGCGACACCCTGGAGCAAGGCGCTGAGCGCGGGGTCCGCGTACACTCCGAAGGCGTCGATCACGGTGGCCTTGAGACCTCCCTTCCCCTCGATGCCGTAGACGATCGCCATGTCGTCGGGATCCGATATGCCCTCGAAGCGGTAGAACTCGCGGATCACCAGATCCTCCGTCCTCACCGCCTCTCCCGTCCCGATGGCCCGCAGCCGCCCGTCGGCGACGCGGAAGCCTTCGGTGAAACCCCGGCGGGCGAGCTCGTCGACCACGCACGCCACGGTCGCGTATTCGTATTCGACCGGCGGCGCTGCCACGGCGGGGGGGGCCATCAGATCGGGCAGACGAGCTGACCCAGCCGGGCCGTCAGCTTCGCGTTCTCACGATAGTCCACGGGCACGTCGACGATGGACGGTCCGTCGTGGGCCAGGGCCTCCGCGAGGATCGGTCCGAGCTGGCGGGCCGACTCCACGCGATAGCCCTTGGCGCCGAAGGCCCGTGCCAGCTCGACGAAGTCGGGATTGCCGAACGTCACGCCCGACTCGCGCCCGAGGTGCGTCTGCTGCTTCCACTGGATCAAGTTGTAGCCGCCGTCGCGGAAGATCACGTTGACGAGGGCGAGGCCGAGCCGTCGAGCGGTCTCGAGCTCCTGGCAGTTCATGAGAAAGCCGCCGTCTCCGCTCACCGCCACCACCTTCCGCTCCGGGTGCACGAGCGTGGCCGATATGGCCGCCGGGAGCGCAAAGCCCATGGCCGCGAAGCCGTTGGAGATCAGCACCGTGTTCGGCTCGTACGCCGGGAAGGTCCGGGCTATCCAGAGCTTGTGCGAGCCCACATCGGAGATGAGGATGTCATCGCGCCTCATTTGCGTCCGGAGATCGCGCAGTATGCGCTGGGGCTTGAGGGGAAACGTGTCATCCATCGCTCCCTCCTCGAGCTGCTCGAGAATGAAGCGCCGCAGCGTGAGGAAGGGAGTGGGGTCTTTCTGGCCCTTGACCAGGCCATTGAGAAGCTCGAGCGCCTCTCGCACATCGGCTACCACCTCGACGGCCGGCTGGTAGAAGCTGTCCACCTCGGCCGGGGTGAAATCGATGTGGATGATCGGCTTCTTCCGGTCCGGATTCCAGAACTTGGGCGCGTATTCCACCGGGTCGTAGCCGACGGCGATGATGAGGTCGGCCTTGTCGAAGCCGCACGAGATATAGTCCCGCGCCTGAAGGCCGGCCGAGAGCAGGCAGAGATCGTCGTCGTAGGGCATCGAGCCCTTGGCCATGAACGTGTGAACGACCGGGATACCGTGGCTCCGCGCCAGCTCACGCAGCTCGTGCGACGCCCCGCCGCGAATGACGCCGTTGCCGGCGAAGATCAGCGGGAACGACGCGCCTTCGATGAGATGAGCCGCCGCCTGGAGGGCGGGGCGATCCGGTGAGGGGCGCCGCGGGCGCTCCGTCGACAGCGGCGTGCCCTCCACCATCTCGCCCGCGACGTCCTCCGGCACCTCGATGTGGCAGGCGCCGGGCTTCTCCGCCTCCGCGAGCTTGAAGGCCTTGCGAATCACTTCGGGGATGACGGCCGAAGTCTCCACGTGCGTGTTCCACTTCGTGAGCGGCCGCAGCGTCTCGACGATGTCGACGTGCTGATGCGATTCCTTGTGCACCCGGTCGCGCCCCGCCTGGCCGGAGATCGCCACGAGAGGTGCGCGGTCGAGGTTGGCGTCGGCGACGCCCGTGGCGAGGTTCGTCGCGCCCGGCCCCAAGGTCGAAAGACAGACACCCGCGCGCCCGGTGAGACGGCCGTAGGCGTCGGCCATGAAGGCCGCACCTTGCTCGTGGCGTGTCGGGATGAACGTGACCGCCGAGCCCACGAGCGAGTCCAGGATGTCCAGAATCTCCTCGCCGGGCAGGCCGAAGACGTAGCGGACTCCCTCGTTCTCTAGACACTGCACGATGAGGTCAGAAGCCTTCATGGGCATCCCGTGGCTACGCGATCCACACCGACTTGATGTTCACGAACTCACGGATCCCGTACTCCGAGAGCTCCCGCCCATAGCCGGAGCGCTTGATGCCGCCAAAGGGCAGGCGCGGGTCCGACTTCACGATCCCGTTGACGAATATGGCGCCGGCCTCGATCTGCCCGGCCAGACGCTGCGCCCGCACGCGATCCTGGGTCCAGAGCGATGCCCCGAGCCCGAAGGAAGAGTCATTGGCCAGGCGCACTGCATCGCCTTCGTCCTTGGCACGGACAACCGCCGCCACCGGCCCAAAGGTCTCCTCGTCGAAGGCCGGCATGCCCTTGTCTACGCCCGCGAGCAAGGTCGGAGGATAGTAGGCGCCGAGCCCGCTGGGGATCCGGCCGCCCAGCAGCAGCTTGGCGCCGCGCTTGATCGATTCTTCCACCTGCCGATGAAGCTCGTTCCGCAGGTCGATCCTCGCCTGCGGGCCGACCTGTGTCTCGCGCGCGATCGGGTCTCCCATACGGCGCGACCGGAGCTCGTCGGCGAAACGGTCGAGGAACCGGTCCGCCACCGCCTCGACGACGATGAAGCGCTTGGCGGCGATGCAGCTCTGCCCGCTATTGACGAGCCGCGCGTCCGCGGCGCCCTTCGCTGCCGCGGCGAGATCGGCGTCTCCCAGCACGATGAAGGGGTCGCTGCCGCCCAGCTCGAGCACCGTCTTCTTCAACTCGCGGCCGGCCTGCGCCGCCACCGCGCTACCTGCGCGCTCGCTGCCGGTGAGGGTGGCGGCGACGATGCGCGGATCGGCGATGAGCCCGGCGACCGGCCCCGACTCGATCAACGCCGCGGCGAAGAGCCCTTCCGGAAAGCCCGCCTCGCGAAAGACCTTCTCGATGGCCAGCGCGCACCGCGGCACATTCGAGGCGTGCTTGAGGATCCCGGCATTGCCGGCCATGAGGGCGGGCGCGGCGAACCGAAACACCTGCCAGTACGGAAAGTTCCACGGCATGACGGCGAGCACCACTCCCAGCGGATCGAAGCGAACATAGCTCGTCGACGCGTCCGTCTTGCGCGGCTGCTCGGCGAGAAAGGCCTCGGCGTGCTCCGAATAGAAGTCACAGGCCCACGCACACTTTTCCACTTCCATTTCGGCCTGGACAATGGGCTTGCCCATCTCCAGGGTCATCGTGACGGCATGGAACGCCACGTCCTTCCTAAGGAGACGCGCAGCCTCCCGCATGCGCGCGGCCCTCACCGCAAACGGCACTGCTCTCCATTCGACGAAGGCGGCTTGAGCACGCGTCACGATACGCTCGAGCTGCTCGGAGGAGGTCGGGGTGAATGTCTCGAGCACTTCACCCGTGGCGGGATTCACCGATTGAATGCTCATTGATTTCCCCTCCTTCTCTTCACTCTACGACCGCGTCACCTCCTGTCAACTGAATGCGGAGAACCATTCGATTCTTGCTGTCGCAGCCGGACCCCGGGTGGGCAATTGGGTCGGGGCGGTAGAATCTTCCGAGTCGGATCGTCGTGGGCCACGGCTCGGTTTCGGTCGGCCGCACCGTGCGGCGAGGGCCTGTTGCTCTTACTCTCCGCGAGGCGGCTTTGAGGAGCGCCCTGTGTGGCGTGGCTCATCGGTCATCCCGTACAAGTGAAACGTGTCGACAGATCGCGAGATAGACGGGGAGTTCGACCGGGCGGAAGCGGGGTGGCGGTCGACGTCCGCGGTCGTCCCCCGCCCGGTCGGCGGGAATCTGGCCGTCCTCTGCTTGACCCGCCCTCGGCGTGATGTTCGGCGACATCGGCACCAGCCCGCTCTACGCGTTCCGCGCCTGCTTCAGCCGGGAGATCGGCCTGCCGCGCGATCCGGCCACCGGGTACGGCGTCTTGTCTCTCATCGCCTGGTCGCTCATCCTGATCGTCAGCATCACGTACATGCAGGTGATCATGCGCCTGGACAACCACGGGGAAGGCGGGATCCTCGCGCTGATCGCACTACTCCTTCAGAAGAACCGGCGGAGCCTGCTCATCTTGCTCGGTCTCTTCGGTGCGGCGCTCCTGTACGGCGACGGCATCATCACGCCGGCCATCTCCGTTCTCAGCGCCGTCGAGGGGCTCGAGATCGCCCTGCCCGCGCGCTCCGAGGCGTCGCCATCACTGCCGGGCCATTCCTCTACCTCATCTCGACGCTCCGGGGGTGGCCGCCGAAGCGGGAGCGAGGGCATGCTGGAGGACTTCCTCGGCATCGTCGACCGGTATGAAGCGCAGCTGTTTCCGGAGCTCCTCCGGTATGTCCTCGATGTCACGCTCGTTCCGGCGGGGCAGGATGACATCGCGGATTCCCACCCGGTGCGCCGCCAGCACCTTCTCCTTGATCCCGCCCACGGGAAGCACCTTGCCTCGGAGCGTGATCTCCCCGGTCATCGCCAGATCGCTCCGCACCGACCGGCCGGTGGCGAGCGATGCCAGTGCCGTCACGATGGTCACCCCGGCCGACGGCCCGTCCTTGGGTATGGCCCCGGCCGGCACGTGCACATGGATGGTGCTGTGCTCGAAGATCTTCGGATCGATGTCGAGCGCCTCGGCATTGGACCACACGTAGGAGACGGCGGCCTGTGCGCTCTCGCGCATGACGTCTCCGAGCATGCCGGTGAGGATGAGCCGCTCCTCGCTGCTCGGCATCATCGTGACTTCGACGAACAGGACATCTCCCCCCACGGGTGTCCAGGCAAGGCCCGTGGCCACGCCGGGCCGGGTGGTGCGCTCCGCCACCTCGTAGAAGAAGTGCGGGCGCCCAAGATACTCCACGAGGTTGTCGACGGTGATCCGGACGGGCTCGCGCTGGCCCTCGGCCAGCCGCCGCGCGACTTTGCGGGTGATGGCCGCGATCTCCCGATCGAGATTCCTCACCCCGGCTTCGCGCGTATACCCGCGCACGATCTGACGGAGGGCGTCCGGCTCGAACGACAGCTCGGTGGCGGCAATGCCATGCGCGGTGAGCTGCTTCAGAATCAGGTACTGCTTCGCGATCCCGATCTTCTCCTCGTCCGTATACCCGGACAGTGTCAGAGTCTCCATCCGGTCGCGGAGCGGTCCGGGAATGGTATCCAGAGAATTGGCGGTGGCGATGAACAGCACCTGTGAGAGGTCGAAGGCTACCCCGAGGTAGTTGTCCACGAAGGTGTGATTCTGAGCGGGATCCAGCACCTCCAGCAGCGCAGAGGACGGATCGCCCCGCCAGTCCGCTCCGATCTTGTCGATCTCGTCGAGCATGAAGACCGGATCACGGGTCTCGGTGCGGCGGAGGGCCTGGATGATGCGCCCAGGAAGCGCACCGATGTAGGTGCGACGGTGGCCCCGGATCTCGGCTTCGTCCCTGACCCCACCCAGCGACATGCGCGCGAACTTCCGCCCCAGGGCTCTCGCAATGCTCTGGCCCAGGCTGGTCTTGCCCACGCCGGGCGGCCCCACGAAGCAGAGGATGGGCTCGCGCGTCGCATCGTCGCCCGTCACGCGCGGCGACTCGGAGGGGATCGGTGCGTCGGCAGACGGGACCGTCTGGCTGCGGCGTTCTTCGCGCAGCTTTTTCACCGCCAGGTATTCGAGGATCCGGTCCTTGATCTTTTCGAGGTCGAAGTGATCCTCATCCAGCACCTGGCGAGCCCGGTGGATGTCGATGGTGCCGCCGGCGAGCCTGGTCCAGGGCAGGCTCGCCAGCCACTCGAGATACGTGACGATCATGCCGTGCTCGGGTGAGGCCGGCGAGAGTCCAGCGAGCCGGCTCAGCTCGCGCTCGGCCTCGCGCTTGGCCTCTTCGGGCAGACCGGCTTGGTCGATGCGGCGGCGCAGCTCGGCCACCTCGCCTCCGCCCCCTTCCTCCTCGCCGAGCTCCCGCTGAATGGAGCGAAGCTGCTCGCGCAGGTAGTAGTCGCGCTGCTTCTTGGTCAGCCGCTCCTCGGTCTCGGTGGTGATCTTGCGGCCCAGCTCGCGCACGGCGAGCTCTTTCTGCAACAGGTCCACGAGCCGGCGAAGCTTGGCCGCGACCGGATTCATCTCGAGGAGCTCCTGCCGCATGGCCATGTCGAGCGGCACCACGGAGGCGACGAAGTAGACCAGGCGCAGGGGATCGGGGACGCTCTCCGCCGCCACCGCCAGCTCGTCAGGCAGTTCCGGTGAGGCCTCGACGAGCCGACGGAAAATCTCCATCACGGCGCGTCGGAGCCCTTCGATCTCCGTGTCCTCACCCGTCTGCTCCCGGAACACCTCGACGCGCGCCACCAGATACGGCTCCGTACCGACGAAATCCAGCAGCCGGATCCGCTCGATGCCCTGGACCATCAGGCGCACGCTGCCGTCGGGGGCCCGCATGAGCTGATGGATCATCCCGACCGTGCCGATGCTGTAGAGATCAGCGGGCGCGGACGCCTCGGCCTTGGGATCACGCTGCGCCACCAGCGCCACCAGCCGGTTGCCGCGCATGACATCGTCGACGAGACGGACGGAGCGTGGCTGCCCCACGGCGAGTGGTACCGCCGTCAGGGGGAGCACCACCGCGTCTCGCAGCGGAAGGACGGGCAGCGCGTCGGGAATGACGAAATCGCCGGGACCGCTGGCGGCTTCGGCTGCCATCAGCGGGCCTCACCGCGCTTCGGCAGCGTGATGTGAAGCAGGCCCCGATCGTAGCGCACGTCGACCTGCTCGGTGTCCACGGGAGCCGTCAACGGGAGCTCGAGCCGGAACGGACCCTGTCGGATGCTCACCGTGTGGTACGTCGCCGCGTCCCCGGGCGGGGAGAGGCGCCGGCGCCCTTCGACGACCAGCGCATCCTCGAAGAGCTGCACCTCGAAGTCCTCCTCGTCGACCCCGGCGAGGTCCGCGATGATCTCGATCGTGCCCGCCGTCTCGTACGTGTCCGCGTCGGGTCGCCAGCGGCTCTCCACGAGGAGGCGGACCCGATCGATCTGCCAGAGATCGTCGAATGGTCCCGGCAGGCCTGAGCGCATCACCATTGCATAGCGGTAGCTCAATCGTCGGTAGCGCATAGTGCCTCTCGAAAGACCTGTTGCTGTTGGCCCCGGTTCAGCTTCTCGGCCGCCGGTCGCGGCATCGCGTGCGCCTCCGTGAGGATAGTCTCATGGGCAAGCAGGCGTTTCGAGATCTGCACCGGTATCTCCTCGCGCCCGCGCGGTGGCCTGGCTGAAGATCCAGCCGCACGATCGGAGACCATGAAGCATCTCCCGCCAGGCTCCCCTTACGTCGTCGCACGATTGCCGTCAGGCGAGTACTCACCCACCGTCCCGGGTGCGGCCTCCCCGAGGAGCGGCATCCCCGCCGAGGGGAATCCTGACCGCCACGTCGAACTTGGAATAGTACTTCTTCACGTCACCCGCACCGTGCTTGGCCCGAAACATGTCGGCGACCCTGTGGACCCGGGCGCGATCCTTGATCAGCGTGACCCTCTTCGCGGTCCACTTCGCCCCGTTGGCCGAAAGGACAATCGCGCGATTCTTCAGGAGATTCTTGTACCACTCCGTGTCGGAGCCCTTCACGGGAAGCAGATGCAGGACCTTCCCGTCCTCGACGAACCACACGGGAAGCGTGATCTTCCGGCCGGACGACCGACCGATGACCGCGATCTTGATCTCGTCCGTACTCCGGAGCTTCTTTTTGAGATCTTTGAGCGCCATGTCAGGACTTCGTCAGCAAAGGATATGCCAGGCTTGGTGGAGAGCAAGAACTACGGGTTCTTGAGCCGTATGTCCTCGTGGGACGGGAATGGGTACATCGGCATGGCATTGATGGTGTGGTCGGCTACCCGCGGCCCGATGCCCATCAGGCAGCGGAGATCCATGAGCGGCGCGAACATGACCCGGTCGATCGTGAGCTGCTGGATGCGATGGAGCAGGGCTTCGCGCCGGGTGGCGTCTCGCTCGCGCGCCTGCTGCTCGAACATCTCGTCGATGTCGGGATAGCCGCCGTAAGCGGAGGCGCCCTTGGAATAGATGAACGCCTCCACGCGGCTGGCCGCGTTGCCCGAGTTCCCGACGGCGACGAGGAAGAGCCCGCGGAGCTTCTTCTCCTGCCACGCGGCGTAGAAGGCGGCGCGCTCCATGGGCCGCATCCTCATCCGGATGCCGACCGCGTTCAGGTTGTTCAGCGCGGCTTCGCCCACCGTGGAAAAGCCGGGAATGGGGACGAACTCCCCGGCATCGAACCCGTTCGGATAACCGGCTTCGGCGAGTAGCTGCTTCGCCTTCTGGGGATCATAGGGCGGCGGCGGGACCTGCAGGGCGAAGTCCATAACGCGAGGAACGATGACTCCGGCGGGCGGGCAGAATCCCAGGCAGGCAGCCTCGTTCGTTCCCTTGCGATCGAGCGCGTAGTTGACGGCAAGCCGCAGGCGCTTGTCGCGCCATGGCGATTTCGGATCCCACTGGTCCGGAAACTCGATCCAGAAAATGGACGCATGCCGCGTGGCGGCCAGCGTCAGGCGTGGGTCCCGCCTGACCTCCTCCCCTTCGGTGCCGTCCAGGCAATACGCCATGTCCGTGTCGCCCTTCTTCAGCATGGCGAGGCGGGTGGTGCCGTCGGGAACGCTCTTCATGACCAGCCGCTTGACGTAGGGCGCGTGCCGCCAGTAACCCGTGTAGGCTTCGAGCACGATGTCGACGCCGGGACGCTGGCTGACGAACTTGTAGGGGCCCGCGCCGACAGGACGCTGGCGAAAGCCATCGGGGCCGACCGACTCGAAGTACTTCCTCGGCAGGACGATGCCGGCGGCGGTGGCGGTGGTGCCGTAGAAGGTCATGAAATCCGGCCAGGGCTCCTTCAGATGGATGCGCAGCGTCAGAGGATCAACCGTCTCCACCTGGCGCACGCGTGCCTGGAGCTGCCTCGCGCCTGCGCCCTGGTAACGCTCGAAGCTCCACTTGGCGTCGTCGGCCGTCACGGGATCGCCGTTGTGGAACTTGAGCCCGCGGCGCAGCTTGAACTCGTACACGAGCCCGTCGGCGCTCTCCGTCCACGACTCGGCCAGGCTCGGGCCCATCTTCTGGCCCGGGAGCGGGCGCACCAGGGCGTCGTGTATGGCGTAGAGGACACCGAAGGGCGTGATCTGGGGCGGCGCGGAAGAGGGATCGAACCAGCTGGGCGCCAGCGTGACGTGGAACGAGACGGTTACCTCGCCGGCCGCCGCCGGCGCCGACGGCTGGCCGTACGAAAGCCAGGCCTGACCAAGCAGCAGCGCAGTCGCCACAAGTGACGCGGCGGTGCGCGCGCCCACCTTGAAGGCCACGGCGCCTCCGACCATGGCGCTGATCCTGACAGATCGGCGCGAACTGGTCAAACCGTGCCGGTCACACGACGCGCTCGCTTCTGAGCGCGGCGATCTCCTCCCCGGTCATGCCGAGGAGGCCCGCGAGGACCTCGTCGGTATGCTTGCCGAGGGGCGGGCCCGCGTGGGTCGCGCGACCCGGCGTGGCCGACAGTCGCGGGATCACTGCCGGCTGCGGCAGCGGGCCCACCTCCGACGGAACGTCGATGATGGATTCACGCTCGCGGTAGTGCGGATCCTTGAAGATGTCGGCCATGCTCATGATGGGCGAGTGCGGGATGTCGTGCGCTTTGAGTCCCTCGAGGGCCTGGTCGAACGATCGGGCATGGAACCAGGCCTCGGCCATGTCGAGCAGCTCGATCATATGGGCGGCGCGCCCCTCGTGACTCGAGAACTTCGGGTCCTTCGGAAGATCAGGCTGCCCGAGCATCGCACACAGACGCTCGAAGAGATGCTGGGCCGGCGTGGTGAAGACGATGTAGTGGCCGTCGCCGGTGCGGAACGCTCCGCCCGGCCATCCCGAGTGCTGAACCCCTCCGCGCTCGCGCACCACGCCCTTGCGGCCATAGAACGTCGTCGAGTACTCGAGAACGCGGAAGGCGGACTCGTAGAGCGCGGCATCTATCCACTGCCCTTCCCCGGTGGCGTCGCGGTGGCGGAGCGCCGCCATGACGCCGAAGGCCGTGAAGAGCCCGGTCATGTAATCGGGATAGACGGGCGTGGGCCGGGACGGGGGCCGGTCGGCCGGGCCATTGAGATACCACGTGCCGCCGAACGCCGAGGCGATGGCGGCGAAGCCTGGCCCCTGGCGCAGGGGCCCCGTCTGGCCGAACGCGGTGATGCGCGCCATGATCAGGGAAGGGCGCAGCTTCCGGAGATCCTCCCACCCGAGCCCCCACGATTCGAGCACGCCCGGCCGGAAGTTCTCGATCACGACATCACAGAGCGGCACCAGTCGGCGCACGATCTCCTGCCCCTTCGCGGTATGCAGATCGAGGGTGATCACCTTCTTGCCGCGATTGTCGACGGCGTACCAGTAGTTGGTGCCGTCTTCCGTTGGTCCGAGGCGCCGGAGGTCATCGCCTTTTCCCGGCAGCTCGGTCTTGATCACCTCGGCGCCGAACTCGGCCATCAGCGTGCCGCAGAAGGGGCCGGCCACGATTTGCGCCAGCTCGAGGACACGGATGCCGGTCAGCGGCAGGGGGCGGTCGGTCATGGCGAGCGAAGGGATTCTAGCAGATCCCGCTGATGTGCCCCACCCTCACCCTTACCCTGCGCCCCCTCACCCTGCCCTCGCCCCCGGAGGGGGGCGAGGGCAGGGCGAGGGGGCGGGTAAGGCGACCAGCGTAACGCTTCAAGGCCGATAAAAGGGCTTATCACCCCGCACCGTCACGCGATGCCCGTGACGCCGCTGCGGATAGTAGTCCCACATCGCGTGATGCTGGACGCAGCGGTTGTCCCAGAACGCCACCGAGCGCTCCCGCCAGCGGAAGCGGCAATGAAACTCCGGTGTCTCGATGTGCCGGAAGAGAAACTGCAGCACGGCGTCGCTCTCCGCCCGCTTGAGCTGGACGATGCGCGTGGTGAAGCCGCTGTTCACGAAGAGCGCCTTCCGGCCCGATACCGGGTGCGTGCGGATCACCGGATGCTCCGCCTTGGGGAAGACCTTGCCCTCGTCCTTCACGCCGTAGCGCCCGCGGTACACGTGCTCGCTCTCGTGCACGGCGGTGCAGTCTTCGAGGAGTCGCTTCAGAGGCTCGGAGAGCGCGTCATAGGCCGCGTACATGCTGGCGAACAGCGTGTCGCCGCCGACGGGAGGCAGCTCGTGCATGTAGAGGATGCTCCCCATGGGAGGCTCCGGGTCGCAGGAGACGTCCGAGTGCCAGACCTCTCCGGCCACCCGCTTCGACGTCTCGTCCGCATGGATGACAAGGATCTCCGGGTGTCCCTCGACCAGGCCCGGCGCGGCGGGATGGATGTGCAGCTCGCCGAAGCGGCGGCCGAAGTCCTTGTGCTGATCGGGGGTCAGGTGCTGGTCACGGAAGAAGATGACGCCGTTGTCGATCAGACAGTCGTGGATCTCCTTGAAGGTCCCGGGGTCCAGCGGCCGCGAGAGGTCGACACCGGTGACCACGGCGCCGACATGAGGCGTGAGCTTCTCCACACTGATCGCCATCTGTGCCATCGTTGGCCTCCTCGTGAGAAAGGTCGCTAGGCCGCGGTGTAGCCGCCATCCACCGGAAGCGCGACACCGGTCACGAACTTCGCCTCGTCGCTGGCGAGATACAGGATCGCGGCGGCGATGTCCTCCGGCTCGCCGAAATGGCCCAGTGGGTGGCGCTCCAGGAGAGGCTTGTGCCAGCTCGGATCGGTGAGGAAGGGCGCCGTCATCGGCGTCTCGATCACCCCCGGGCACACGCAGTTCACGCGCACCCTGGGCGCCCAGGTCAGGGCCATGGTGCGCGTCAGGTTGACCACGCCGCCCTTCGAGGCCGCATAGGCGGGCGACAGCGAGCCGCCGACGAGGCCGAAGATGGAGGCTATATTGGTCACGGATCCGTTGCCGCTTGCCGCCAAGTGAGGCAGCGCGGCGCGCGAGGCGAGGTAGGTACCGCTCAGATTCACGCCGAGGACGCGCTCCCACTCCGGGGGCGCCGGCGTAGCATCCCGGCCCGCGGCACTCACGCCCGCCGAGTTGACCAGCGTCGTGATGCGCCCGAATCTTCCGAGCGCGGTCTCGACCATCCCGCCACAGCTTCCCTCGTCGGTGACGTCCACGAGGCGCGAGGCCGCGTCCCCGCCGGCCTTCGCGATCATCTTCGCCGTCTCCTGGGCCGCATCGCCGTTCGCATCCACGCACAGGAGCCGTCCGCCCTCGGCGGCGAGGCGCAGCGCGGTTGCCCGTCCGATACCGGATCCCGCGCCCGTGACGATAACGACCTTGTCCTTCATCCGCATGGCGACCGGATTGTGGACCCGCCGACGCGGACCCGTCAAGGACCGCGAGGACGGCGATCAGCTCGCGCGGGATCTCAGGTCGATCGGACCAGCGTCTCCGGCAGAATGGGCAGCGAGGTGATGGCTATGCCCAGCGGCTTCACGGCGTCGGCGACGGCATTGGCGACGGCGGCGGGAGCGCCGATGGTCCCGCCCTCGCCCATGCCCTTGTAGCCGCCCGGAGTGAGCGGTGAGGGCGTCTCGAGGTGGCCGAGGACGAAGCTCGGCAGATCGCCTGCCGCCGGCAACGCATAGTCCATGAGGCTGCCGGTCAGGAGCTGGCCTGAATCGTCATAGAGCAATTGCTCGCCGAGCGCCTCGCCGATGCCCTGCGCGACCGCGCCGTGAATCTGCCCCTCGACGACCATCGGGTTGATGACGGGGCCGCAGTCCTCCACGACGACGTAGGAGCGCACCGTGACGCGCCCCGTGTCGGTGTCCACCTCGACCGAGGCCACGTGCACGGCGCCGGAGAACGTGGGCCCCGGCGGATCGAAGCGCTCGGTGACCTCGAGCTGCGCCGGTCCGACGGCTCCCGCCACCTCGGCGAGGGAGACGCCACGGTCGGGCATGCCGCGAACGGTGACGCGGCCTTCGCTCACTACGAGGTCGGCGGGGCTCGCTTCGAGAAGCCCGCCGGCCACCTCGAGAATCTTCTTCCTGAGCGTCACCGAGGCCACTCCCGCCGTGCCTTGCTGAGCAATGGCGCCGCGGCTCGCAAAGGTTCCACTCCCACCGGGAGTCTCATCGGTGTCGGGCTGCGAGACGGCAACCTGCTCGAGCGGCACGCCCAGCTCGTCGGCCACGATTTGGGCCGCCGTCGTGGCATGCCCCTGCCCCTGCGAGGAGAACGACAGGCGGCAGTGCACGGTGCCGTCGGCCCCGAGCGAGACGCGCGCCGCTTCGGGCCCCGGCACTTCGGCCATGCCGCGCCGCCTGTACGTGGTCGAGCCCATGCCGGTGTACTCCGTGTAACAGGCCAAGCCGATGCCCAGGAGCCGGCCGCCGGCGCGCGCCGCGTTGCGCTCGCACCTGAGTCTCTCGTAGCCCGCCAGCTCCAGTGCCATCTCGAGTGCCCTCGGATAGTCGCCGCTGTCGTACACGAAGCCCGCCGCCGACGAGAACGGATAGGCGCTCTTCGGAATGAAGTTGCGGCGCCGGATCTCCGCCGCGTCGAGGCCGAGGCGATCGGCGAGCAGGTCGAGCGTGCGTTCCATGACGAACGCGCCCATGGTCATGCCGACCCCGCGATAGGCGCCGAGCGGCGGCTTGTTGGTGGCGACGGCGAGCGCCTCCCACGCATAGGCCGGCGTGCGATAGGGACCCGGAAGGATGGAGGCCGTGCCCGGCGGCTCGAGCGCCGCCGTCAACGGATGAATGTGATAGGCGCCATTGTCGGCGGTGACGCGCGCGCGAATGGCCAGGAGCACGCCGTCCCGGTCCGCAGCCGCCTCGATCTCGACCCGGCCCTCGCGCGCCTGCGAGGCGGCAGCCAGATTCTCGCGCCGCGTCTCGATCCACTTCACGGGGCGCCGCGCGACCCGCGCAAGCGCCGCCACTGCCACGTCTTCCGGCAGGACGTGCATCTTCTGGCCGAAGCCGCCGCCGGTGTCCGGCACGATGACCCGCACGTGTCCCTCGGGCAGCCGGAAGGCGCGGGCCAGCGCCGCCCGGAAGATATGCGGCGCCTGGGTTCCGGACCATACGGTGAGCCGCTCGGCTTCCCACGCGGCGATCATGCCCCGCGCCTCCAGCGGCGAGGCGGAGCAGCGCCCGTGGCGAAAGGTCTCGCGGAGCACGACGTGCGCGCGCGCGAAGGCCCCGTCCACATCTCCGTGTGAATGCTCGCGGCGAAAGAGCACGTTGCCGGGCACGTCCTCGTGGAGGAGCGGAGCTCCCGGCGCCAGTGCGCAATCGACGTCCGCGATCGGCGGCAGCGGCTCGCAGTCCAGCCCGACGAGCGCGCAGGCGTCGGCGGCCTGGGCCGGGCTCTCGGCGCAGAGCGCGGCCACCGGCTCGCCGACGAAGCGGACGCGACTGGGAGCGAGCGGCGCCCATGCGGTGGGCCAGAAGCCTGCGCCTTCCAATCGCGGCGCGAAGGGGACGACCCACGTCGCCAGGTCCCGGCCCGACAGTGCGGCGGCGACGCCGGGCGCGCATCGCGCGTGCTCCAGGTCCACACGGCGCACGCGCGCATGCGCATGGATGCTCCGCACGAACGCCGCGTGGAGCAGTCCCGGCAGAGAAAGGTCGTCGAGATAGGCGCCGTGCCCCGCGAGGAGACGCGGGTCCTCGACGCGCTTGACGCTCCTGCCCGTCAGACGCGGCGCGAAGCTCAGATGGCCATCCGCGGCAGCGTCAGGGCCTGGCGACCCTGGGCAGGACCTCGCCCGCCAGCAGCTCGAGCTGCTCCGTGCTCCAGTTGAGCGGATTGAGCACGATGTGCTCGCAGCCGCCGAGGGCGGCGACCTTGGCGCGGATCTTCTCCGCCAGCTCCTCGGCTTCACCCAGCAGATAGAACTCCTTCCAGTACGGCAGGTCCATGCCCGAGTACACCTTGAAGTGGGGCGCGGCGATCTCGGGCTTCTCGCCCTTCCTGAGCACGTAGACGAAATTGGAATAGACCTTGGTCATGTCGCCGGGCTTGCGGCCGAAGTCGGCCATGAAGCGCTGGATCTTATTCCAGTCGCCCGTGACCATGTCGGCCGTGGCCGAGGAGTGGGGGACCCAGGTCCTGGCATACTTCGCGATGCGCTTGAGCACCGGGTCGATATTGGTCACGGTCTGGCCATAGACCTTCTCGAAGGGCTGGCTCCCGCCACCGATCCAGATGGGCGGATGCGGCTTCTGCGCGGGCTTGGGGTCGATGGTCAGGTTCTTCACCTGGTAGTACTTGCCCGTGTACGTGACGTTGTCGCCGGCCCAGAGCGCCGTCACCAGCTCGAGCATCTCGTCCATCCGGCGACCGCGTTCCCTGTGCGGGATGCCCATGAGCGCGAACTCATCCTCGTGCCAGCCCACGCCGACACCGAGGATGCTGCGTCCGCCCGAGAGGAGATCGAGGGTCGCCCACTCCTTGGCGAAGTAGGCGGGGTTGCGGAGCGGCAGCACCAGCACCATGGTGCCGAGCCTGATGGTACGCGTGACGCCGGCCAGGGCCGACAGCAGCGACACCGGCTCGAGCCAGGTGCAGGCATAGGCGGGCGGCGTCAGGAGCAGGTGGTCGATGGAGACGGCGGAGTCGAAGCCGAGGTCCTCAGCGCGGCGGAGATAGGCGCCCATCTCCGCGAGCGTCGCGGTCTTGGGGCCGAGCGCGAAGCTCGGGATGCGCAGTCCGAATTTCATCGCAGGCCGTCCTCCTTCTTTGCCTCGGCGACGGTGAGGCCGCCGATGCGGGGATGCGGGCGTCCACCGTCGGTGACGACGAGGGCGACCAGGATCTCGTCCGCCCGCGGCGCGTCGGCGAGACGCACCTCCATGGCGTCGAAGTGCGTGCGCACGAAGGCGGCGTCCTTGAAGTGCAGCGGCACGTCGATGGTCGCGCCGGGACCGCCCAGCTTCTTCGCCGACGGGATGATGGCGAGGCCGCCGCCCACCGCCGCGCGGAAGGGCGCGCCGAGCGTCGGGTGGAGGATGGCCGCGGCGTGCTCGTACTCGCCGTGCTCGCCGACGATGGCCGCCTTGCCATAGGAGTGCACCGGAGCGCCGAGCACCGCCACCGCGCGACGGCCGAGCAGATCGCCCAGCTCCTCTCCCGTCTTGACCAGCTCCTGAAGATCCTCGACGTAGCGGCCGGCGAAGGGATTCTCGATCACGGCTATGGCGGCGACCTTCTTGATGGGCTTGGCGGCCTTGCGGCCTCCGTCCTCGTAGATCTCCTCGACCACGGTCAGCATCTTTCTTATGCGCATTGTGTGTCTCCCCTCATCTTTGGCCCCCTCACCCTTGGCCCCCTCACCCTCGCCCTCTCCCCCAACGGGGGAGAGGGATTCGGTTAGTGGCCTGCCCCGGCGGGTCCGTGCCCCTTGATCACCTCGGCGGCGCGGGTCGCGGGTGGTGTGTTCCGGCTCCGGCCTATCCTGATTTGCCCGTCGATCAGCACCATGGAGATGCCGAAGAGGTCGCCGGCCTTGAGCGCCTCGAGCGCCGTCTTGCCAACCGACCCCACCGGCGTGTCCACGATGCAGAGGTCCGCCTCGCGTCCCGGCTCGATGACGCCCACCGGCAGCCTGTACACGCGCGCGGTATTCCCCGTGGCCATGCAGATGGCCGCCTCGGGGCTCACGCCTCCGAGCGAAGCGAGATGCGCGATGACGCGGAGAATGCCCAGCGGCACCACGCCCGTGCCTGAAGGCGCGTCGTTGCCGATGACGATACGGTGGAGAGCCGCGGCTTCCTTCGCGCGCTCGAGGGTGTGCAGCGCGGTCTTGCCGTTGCCGCAGTGGACGATCTCGAGCGCCATCGGCGTCGCGACGAGCGAGTCGATCTCCCGCTCGCTCATGGACGTCGTGCCGCCGTTGATGTGGCCTACGACGTGAGGATCCGCCTCCAGCACCACCTCGGCGCTGATGGGGTTCGAGCCCGCGATGGAGGGTCCGCCCGTGTGGATGGTCACGGTCATCCCGTGCTTCTTGGCCCAGCGGACCATCGGCGCGGCGTCCTTACCCGTCCTGACCGAGCCCAGTCCGATCTCGCCGACGAGTGTCACGCCGTGCCTGGCCATCTCGGCGAAGTCCTCCTCGACCATTCCGAGCTCCAGGATCGGCGCGCCACCGTGGACCTTCACGCCGGCGGGCCGGAGATTCGCATAGGCTTTGGCGGCGACCACGGCCAGCGCCTTCAGCCCGACGATGTCCTTGGGCCGCCCGGGCAGGTGGACTTCTCCTGCCGAGATCATAGTGGTGAGGCCACCGTTGAGGCCCGATTCGATGAAGTCCATGGTTCGCTGGCGCGGGGTGAAATCGCCGAAGACGGGGTGGCAGTGCGAGTCGATGAGCCCGGGGATGACGGCGCTGCCTCTGGCATCGACCACGGTGTCGGCATCACCGTCCAGCCCGCGACCGACGGCGGCGATCGTGCCGTCGGTGATCACGATGCTGTCGCCGTCGAGGAGGGGTGTTGCGATGTCCCCGGAGACGATGAGGCCGATGTTTTTGATTAGCGTTTTCATCTATCTCCCTTGGTCACTGAACCTGCCCCCTCACCCTGCCCTCTCCCCCGATGGGGGAGAGGGGATCACAAGGTGAGGTAGGCTCGACGGATGGCTTCGTCCTCGAGGAGGCGGCCCATGGGGCCCTCCCAGCGAATCTGCCCCTTCTCGATGATGTAAGCCCGGTCGGCCAGCCGCGCCGCGAACTTGAGATTCTGCTCCGAGAGGAGAATGGTCAAGCCCTCACGCCTGAGCGCAGCGATCTGCTGGCCCAGTGCCTGGACGATGACGGGCGCGAGCCCTTCGGACGGCTCGTCGAGCAGCAGGATACGCGGATTGCCCATGAGCGTGCGCGCGACGGTGAGCATCTGCTGCTCGCCGCCCGACAGGCTGCCCCCGCGCCGGCCCGCCATCTCGCCGAGCTTGGGAAAATACTCGAAGACGCGCCCGACACCCCAGCCGCCACCGCCCTTGGCACCCACCAGCAGGTTCTCCGCCACGGTGAGATCGCTGAAGATGCGCCGATCCTCCGGCACCCAGCCTATGCCGAGCCGGCTGATCTCGTGAGTCGCCAGCCCCCGCAGCTCGTGCCCGTCGAGAGTGACGGAGCCGCCCGTTACATCGACGAGCCCGACGATAGACTTGAGCGTCGTGGATTTGCCCGCGCCATTGCGCCCCAGCAGCGAGACCACCTCGCCGTCGCGCGCTTCGAGCGTGACGCCGTGAAGCACGTGCGACGGCCCATAGGCCGCCTCGACGCCGTCAAGGCGAAGCATGGAGGCATCCTCGTGCGGAACGGGAAGCGGGCATGCCGCCGGTGGGAAGGCTATGCGCGATCGGGGCGATCGATGACCAGAACTTGAAGGTGCAGGAAGCGCCGGTCCACCTTTGCGAATTCCTGATTGACCTCGCCGCGGAATCGCCCGACTTTCTCGTCGAGCGCGCCCAAACCCTCAGCGACCGTCTTGATGTCTGCCCGGAGCGACTCGGAGACAACGTCGAAGTGCCGACGTGTCTCCGCGGCCGTCGCATCCATACGCTCCAGAAGCTGGGAGTGCAAGACTTCCATGTAGCGCCGTGTCTCGTGATCCCCGCCCCGGATCTCCTGCCGGAGCTCGGTGCGCGCCTGCTCGATGGTGGTGCGGATCTCCTGCCGGAGGTCGGTGCCCATGGCAGACATCTCCTGCCGCAGATCGGTGCCCATGGCAGACATCTCCTGCCGGAGGTCGACGCCCATGGCAGACATCTCCTGCCGCAGATCGGTGCCCATGGCAGACATCTCCTGCCGCAGGTCGGCGCCCATGGCAGACATCTCCTGCCGCAGGTCGGCGCCCATGGCAGACATCTCCTGCCGGAG
>Ga0335070_10000422_pt1 | contig 47511 bp, 47 predicted proteins | sample Lox_Sample_13_FD_206722 | JGI IMG/M metagenome (GOLD analysis project Ga0335070, IMG submission 206722) | Soil microbial communities from Loxahatchee National Wildlife Refuge, Florida, United States - Lox_Sample_1.3 | ecosystem: Environmental > Terrestrial > Soil > Wetlands | place: USA... | reverse complement strand
TTCTCCCCCAGCTCCTCAAGCGGCTTGTCAAAATACTTTGCCATGATGCTAACCTCTCTGAGATACTTCTTCTGGGTCCTGGGGGTGATGCCTTTCAACTGAAGGTCCTTCATCATCTGCTCTCTTACTGCGTCCATGGTACAACCTCCTCTGATACCAATATCCGCCGACAAGGTCGACGCTCCGTCAGAAGAAGATTGTAAAATGACAAGAATTGATCAGCAAGGGCGGACTGAACAGGCAAAGCCTGACAACACAAAGAGAGGTCTATTTTTTCGGAACTGACTGACTACTCGTTACCACCGCGCAAGCGGTTTAGTTCTGCAGGTCAAAACAAACGCCTTCAGATCTTTTCAGAGGTTTCTATTTCCAGGCGTACTCCTCATAGAGTTTCGACTTGTGATAACTGCGAAGAAGATGGTTCCGGCAGCGAGGTTCAGCAATGAAAAGAAGAAAGGGACCACCAATAGGAAGAATGGTAATAAGTATCTGTCCTGGGCTTATGCGGAGGCAGCAGAGCTTGCGCGGCGGTTTGACCCGGAAGCGAGGGCCTATTATGATCGGAAACGTAGGTACACAAACGAACCGGTTGCCTATAATGCGCTCGCAAACAAATTGTCGAGAGCAGCCTATCACATTATGAGAGACGGCGTTTTGTTTATGCCTGAGAGAATGTTTACATAACCGGCTGGAAGGATACGGAGTCGATCAGGGAGAGAGTCTCAGGCAGATCAGGGCTAGGGCGCGAAGAGCAAAACTCGTCCGGGAACTGGAACCGTTCCGGGGTAACGATATCCACGAGGGGATCGAAAAAGCAAGAGCTGAAGAATTCAGTTTTGCCCTCGCCGTCGTTCTTACCCCGCCCGTAATCGCGAGAGAAGTCTTAAGGCTGTTAAAGGCGCATCATGTGAGCTCATGAACGTCAGCAAGTATAATGACGCAAAATCATAGTCGGAAAGGATTGAGACTTTCGTTTGCCCAGACCAGGATGTATGAGGTCAAGCTGGTCAGCTATGGGAGTTGAAAAAAAGCTTGACATATTAATTTCTATTTGTTAATGTTGATAGTGATTATCATTATCGTAATGTCATTATGAGTGCGAACAACGCAAAAGACATTTTCAGAAACTGCATAATAGAAAAAGGATTGCGCAATACCAGGCAAAGGGAAGTGATTCTTGATGCATTCCTGTCTGCTAACAAGCATATCACGGTTGAGGAATTATTTAACGCAGTAAAAAAGAAGCATCCAGAGATTGGCTATGCAACGGTCCATAGAAATCTGAGTCTCTTCTGTGAGTGCGGCCTGGCCGACGAAATAAAGATCGGCAAACAGAAAACACGATATGAGCAGAAAGTCGGCCACGAGCACCATGACCATCTCGTCTGTCTGAAATGCGGACAATTCATCGAAGTTCACGATGAAAAAATAGAAAAGCTTCAAAACAAACTTGCAGAAGCAAACGACTTTATTCCGATGAGGCATAAGCTGGAGATATACGGCATGTGCAGTAAATGTAGATAATTTTTTTTACTCCAGTAATGATAATGCATATCAGTATTAAGAAGGCATAAGAGAATCCAAGGATGCTCAGGATGAATCACAGCATTTGTGAAAAAAGACGTCCATCGAAAAGATGCTCAGACGGAGAGCGGCAATTACGATGCGGATGCGGGAGTCTCATGGCGTGTGTAACAACCGGAGGCATAGAGCTCAAATGCCGCCGCTGCAAGAGGATTTGCATCATTCCTCTTGTAAAGGCAGATTTTGAGAAGTTGTGTCAGGGAAAACAGATATTAAATCAAGAAGACCAGCGGCCTCTGAGTCCAGAGTCAAGAAAGGAGAAAAAAGATGAAAAGGATTCAGAAGCCGGAAATAAAGAATAAGATTCTGTGGGTTGTATTGTTTTTTATGATTAACTCAGGAGAGGCATTTGCTGCCATTCCCCTCATTACGGATGATACGGGCACGCAGGGCAAAGGGAATGTTCAGATCGAGCTCTTTGGGGAGTACGGACATGACCGTGAAGGACGGGTTACGACAAAGAACAGCGACATCTCGGCAACATTGACGTATGGGCTCATCGATACGCTGGATCTAGCATTTATCAGTATCCCCTATCAGGCCTGGAGCTCTGACGGTGCCGGATCCTTGATAAAAGGGGACGGACTGGGGGATATGGCTATAGAGGCAAAATGGCGGTTCTATGACGAGGACGGGTTGAGCCTCGCCCTGAAGCCGGGCCTCACCATCCCCACAGGCAATGAAGATAAAGGCCTCGGCGCAGGAAAGATGACCTATTACCTCAACCTGATCGCCTCTAAGGAACTGAATCCCTGGGCGTTTCACATCAACCTCTCCTATGTCAGGAACGACAATAAGGTCGACGAGAGGAAGGACCTGTGGCATGCCTCTTTTGCCGCAACGGTTGATGTAATTAAGAATCTGAAGCTCGTGGGGGATATCGGCCTCGCGACCAACCCTGACAGTGCGTCGACTAATCCGCTGGCATATATCCTCGGCGGACTGATCTATTCTCTGAGAGAGAATCTTGATATCGGTCTTGGCTTAAAGGGCGGCTTAACAAAACCCGAAATGGATATCTCCATCCGGGGCGGCATAACCTGGAGATTTTGATGTCTCATGAAAAAGGAGGACAAAAGACGATGGCACCACTTGGGCTTCTGAGCAGAGGCGACAAGGCCGTGATTGTGGAGATAAAGGGACAAAAGGGCGTCTGTCATGGAACCAGCAGGAATCAATTATGCCATGCGGAGGATATGGGGCTTCGCATCGGGAAGAGCGTGGAAATGCTGAACAATGAGGGGCGAGGCCCTATCCTCCTGAAGATCGACGAATCGAGGATCGCCATCGGTCGCGGTATGGCAATGAGGATAATGGTGAAAAGACAATAGTCAGCAGGCATAGGCTTTCGCCTGCATTCAGAATGCGTAAGGAGGTGTTTTGATGAACTTAGCGATGTTGAAGCCGGGCCAAAAGGGGAAAATAACAGCAATGGGAGCGATTGGTCCGCTCAAAAGAAGGCTTATGGACATGGGAATACTCATAGGAGAGGAAGTAAAGGTAGAGAAAGTGGCGCCCTTGGGCGATCCCATAGAGGTGACAATAAAAAACTATAACCTTTCTCTGAGAAAGAAGGAAGCGGAAGGAATAGCAGTGGAGGTGCTGAAATGAGCTTAGAGTTGGGAGTTAAGAGTTTAGAGTTAAAAGAAAAGGGTGCAGAAACAAGGACAATAACCGTTGCAGTTGCAGGCAACCCTAACTCCGGCAAATCAACCCTGATAAATGCAATTGCAGGAACGAGGCTCCATGTGGGCAACTGGCCGGGCGTGACCGTAGAAAAGAAGGAGGCCCTTTTCGAATTTGAAGGGACGAAGATCAAACTCGTCGATCTTCCCGGTACTTACAGTCTCAGCCCTTATACGCAGGAAGAGATCATTGCGCGGGACTACCTTGTCCACAATAAGCCCGATGTCATCATTAACGTTGTGGACTCGACCAATCTCGAGAGGAACCTTTATCTCACCATCCAGATGATGGAGCTCGGCATCCCGATCATAATGGCCCTGAACATCTACGACGAGGCGGAGAAAAAGGGTTACAAGATCGATACGAAGGCGATATCGAAAATACTCGGGATCACCGTAGTTTGCACCGTTGCCACGAAAAAGGTGGGTATGGATGAACTTGTCAAAGCAGGGATCCTTATCGCCGGTAACCCGGCTGCTCACGCGCCGAAACGACTTAATTACGGCGGCGACATAGAGGCAGCAGTCCATGCTGTGGAGAATCATCTTTTCAAAGACCATTCTTCCGTTGCGGCGGCATACCCGCCAAGGTGGCTCGCCTTCAAGTTGATGGAAGGAGATGAGCATGTTCTCGAAGAGACCGGTCTCGACGAAAGCGGTCTCCTTGGCGAAACTCTCCGGCACCTCCGGGCAGCCCACGACGAGGATATTGAATCGGTGATGGCAGATGCGCGGTATGCTCAGGCAGCGGGTCTTGCGAGAGAGGTTTTGAAAAGACCGGAGATTAAGAAGATGGAGATGACCGAAAAGATAGACAAGATCGTCCTCAACCGGTTTCTCGGCATCCCGATATTTTTTGCAGCGATGTGGCTCGTCTTCAAGCTCGCCTTTGATGTTTCAAAACCCTTTTCCGACTGGATTGATGACGCAAGGACCGGTCCGCTTAAGAGATGGGCCGATGCAATGTTGGGTTTCATTCATGCACCCGGCTGGATACATTCCCTCGCCACCGACGGTGTCATTGCCGGCGTTGGCTTTGTCCTCGTGTTCGTCCCCGTCATCGCCGCCATGATGTTTTTCATCACCTTCCTTGAGGGAAGCGGCTACATGGCCCGGGCAGCCTTTGTGATGGACAGGCTTATGCACGCCCTGGGACTCCACGGAAAGTCCTTTATCCCCATGCTGCTGGGGTTCGGCTGCAACGTCCCGGCTATTTACGCCACAAGGGTCCTTGAAAGTGAGAGGGACAAAAAGCTTACCGCGTTCCTAATACCTCTTATGTCCTGCGGGGCACGGCTTCCCGTATACGTGGCATTCATAGGAGCCTTTTTTGTAAAAAATGCAGGAACGGTTCTCTGGTCGATGTACGTTCTCGGCATCGTCATGGCAATCCTTCTTGGTTATCTCTTAAAGAAGACCATGTTCAAGAAAGAGGCGCCCATGTTCATTATGGAGCTTCCGCCATACAGGATCCCGACTTCGAGAGACCTCATGATCCACACATGGCAGAAGCTCAAGCATTTTGTCGTGAAGGCGGGGACCTATATCTTCGCCGTTTCCATCCTTGTATGGTTCCTCCTTAACATTCCATGGGGAATCGAAAATAAAAGAGACTCGTTGTTGGGCAAGATGGGACAGGTCATCGCCCCGGTACTCGAACCAGCAGGATTCGGGAAATGGGAGGCTGCATCATCCCTCGTGGCAGGCGTAATCGCAAAAGAGATCGTTGTGGGGACGATGGCAGAGATATACGTTCCCAAGAATGAGGAGAAAAAGGAAGCGCCTGTTTTCATCGACGACTTGAAAAAGATGGGCACGTCCTTTCTAAACGCCTCAAAGAATGCGGTGGTCAACGTAGTTTCAGGGATTGGAATCACAAGTCTATCCTCTGAGGAATCGCAAGAAGAAAAAGAAGAAAGGTCCCCTTTGAGGCAGGCGTTACAGGGTGTTTTCAGCCCGCTCAGCGCCTATGCCTTCATGGCTTTTGTCCTTCTTTACTGGCCGTGCGTGGTAGTCGCCGCAGCGATGAAACAGGAGTTCGGGACCTGGAGGATTTACGGTCAGGCCGTGCTCATCCATTCGATTCTTGCATGGGTTGTGGCGGTAGTGATCTATCAAGGCGGGAAATTGTTAGGGATGGGAGGCTGAGATGGGGTTAGGAGATATCGTATTGATGGCAGTAATCGTCTCAGGGGCGGTATATCTTTTATACCGCCCCTTATGGAAGAAGAAAGGGCATTGTGCCGGGTGCAGTTCTGAGGCATGCGGAATGAAGAAGCATAATTCAACGAATTGCTGAAACAAAAATTCATCTTATGAAATCAACGGATGGCTTGACAGGGGCGGATAGTGAGGTAAAATTTAATTGAGAGTCATTACGGATTAGAGGTGCTTCACAAACCCTGTAGAGCCATAGCCTTTGCAGAGAGGGTTCATGCATCGAATCACCTTAATGCATTGAATGGAAGCAACCTCACCATCGATAACCTTGATACCGCCATTGATGGAGAAAAGTTCGAGGTCAATGAGATGTATCCGTCGCATAAAACAGTTGCAGAATTGCAGGATGAGAAAAAAGCGGTAAAGTCCATGCACTATGCCCTTGAGGCGGAGAAGATACACGCGGCGCTCTACGTAGAGGCAAAGGATTCCGCCAAGTCGGGGCAGGACATGGAGGTCGGCGATGTTCATATTTGCCCTGTCTGTGGTCATACTGTTGTCGGCAAAGCGCCGGATAGATGCCCCATATGCGGCGTCCAGGGTAATAAGTTCAAGAAATTCGAAAACATATGATGTTTTGAGTTTTGTTGATACTGAATTGCGTTTTCTGTGGTCCGAACTGTGAAGGTATTCCGGAATGACTTGAAGACCGGCCACATAAGGCAGACATATTGACAGGGGAAACCGACCGTGGTACTATTTCCAAATAGGAATCATTCCTAATTGATGAGCAAATCTCTGTGGCTGCCAGGGGAATAAAAGACAAACTCATCGAGACCCTCAGAAAAAACAATCTGAAGCTCACCAGGCAGCGGTTGGAAATTATCGAGGTCCTTGCCGTTGACAGGAGCCATCCGAGCGCTATGGAAATCCTGGCAAAGGTGAGGAAGAAGGTCCCAAAAATAAGTGCCTCTACGGTCTATTACACATTGAACCTCCTGAAAAGAGAGGGGCTGATAAAAGAGCTTGAATTTTACGATAGAGAAAACAGATATGAGGGGGACATAACCGACCATCTCAACCTCGTTTGTACGCAATGCGGGAAGATAGAGGACTTTCACGGAGAGATACCATTTCAGGCAAAGCACGTGGAGCGAAAAACAGGATTTCGGATTCAACAGATACGCTTCGAATACTATGGGTTATGCAGGGAGTGCCAGGCAAAGAGACGCTGATGTTTTTTTTCTTAATCGGAACAATTCCTGTTTGGATAAACATGCGAGACATCGCACCCCAGCCTTGCTAGGTACACCATCGTTTGTTACCCCGTCTTCGGGGTGAACACAGAAAGGAGATTGTTATGGCAGAAAAGAAGAGGAGGTATCACCAGAAGGGGAGATTTGCTGCTTGATAAAAGGAAATTAGTTAACAACTCATGGCGCATCAGTCAGATCGAACAATGGGATAGTCCGTTCACTCTAAGGGCTATGAATAGAAAGGAGGCATTACCATGAAAGACAACGACCGCAAACCCACAACAACAGATGCCGGGATCCCAGTGGCCAGTGAGGAGTTTTCCCTCACCGTGGGGCCCGATGGCCCGATTCTGCTGCAGGACCACTACCTGATGGAGCAGATGGCCAACTTTAACCGCGAGATGATTCCGGACCGCCAGCCCCACGCAAAGGGCTCCGGGGCCTTCGGATACTTCGAGGTGACCAAGGACGTCAGCGCTTACACCAAGGCGGCCGTGTTCCAACCGGGTACGAAGACCGGCGTACTGGCCCGGTTCTCCACGGTGGCCGGCGAGAGCGGCAGTCCCGACACCTGGCGGGACGTGCGCGGCTTTGCGCTGAAGTTTTACACCACCGAGGGCAATTATGACATGGTGGGGAACAACACTCCTGTTTTTTTCGTACGCGACCCCATGAAGTTCCAGCACTTCATCCACTCCCAGAAGCGCCGTGCGGACAGCGGCCTGCGCGACAACGACATGCAGTGGGACTTCTGGACGCTTTCGCCCGAGTCGGCCCACCAGGTCACCATCCTGATGAGCGATCGCGGAGTCCCCAGGAGCTATCGGCACATGAACGGCTACACGAGCCACACCTATATGTGGGTCAATGCTAAAGGCGAGCGCTTCTGGGTGAAGTACCACTTCAAGACCGACCAGGGCATTGATTTCCTCACCCAGGAAGAAGCCGACCGGATCGCCGGCGAGGATGCCGACTACCACCGCCGCGATCTGTTCGAGGCGATCAAGCGGGGGAATTACCCCAGCTGGACACTGAAGGTCCAGATCATGCCCTTCAAAGAGGCCAAGACCTACCGCTTCAACCCCTTTGACCTGACCAAGGTATGGCCGCATGGTGACTATCCGCTGCACGAAGTGGGCCGTTTGACGCTGAACCGAAATCCAAGCGATTTTCACGCTGAGATCGAGCAGGCAGCTTTCGAGCCAAACAACCTCGTCCCCGGGATCGGCCCGAGCCCGGACAAGATGCTGCTCGCCCGCCTGATTTCCTACGCGGATGCCCACCGGGCACGCCTGGGGGTCAACTATAAGCAGATCCCGGTCAACCGGACGAAGAGCCCGGTGCACAGTTACAGCAAGGGCGGTACGATGCGCATTGAGAACGTCTCCGATCCGGTCTATGCGCCCAACTCAAAAGGCGGCCCCAAGGCCGACCCCAAGCGGTATCCCGAGGTGGCCATCTGGAGTGCCAGCGGCGAGTTCATCCGCGCCGCCTACACCAAGCGCAAGGACGACGACGATTTCGGACAGCCCGGCACCCTGGTGCGCAAGGTCATGGACGACGCCCAGCGCGATCGGCTGGTGTCCAACGTGGTGGGGCACCTGAAAAACGGCGTGTCCGAACCCGTGCTGCAGCGTGCGTTCGAATACTGGCGCAATATCGACAAGGAGATCGGCGACCGCATCGCAAAGGGCGTAAAAGGTCGCTGAATCTCGACAGGCCCTGAGAGAGATGACCAAATGGGTGAAAACAGTCCTTTCACCCGAAGAGTTGTCACACGAACTCCGGGCCGGGTATCCGGCCCGAGTATATAAATTGGAGGAGGAGGGGCCCTATGGCAACGGACATCTCGGTGACCTCCCCGCCCTTTATGTGGCTTCTGATGGCAAGGCCACCCTCCCTGTTCTTGCACCGCGTCTGAAGGTGGCGGACATCAGGGGGAGATCCCTTATGATCCATGCAGGAGGCGACAATTATTCTGACAGTCCTGCGCCACTTGGCGGGGGCGGCGACAGAGTGGCCTGCGGAGTGGTCAAGTAACAGCAAAAGATGAAGTGGCCTCTCTTCTGGAAATGAGGGGCGCCGCAAAACACGCTCGGAAGTGGAAAGGGAGAACGCGACGATATCAGAGCTGGTCTGGAAAAACTGGACAGGGACATAAGTGGTAAAGCTGCTCTAAAATAGATAATCGAAGGGGTATCAGACATCGAGTGGGTGTCTGATCGTTCCCTACAGGGCATCTGGTGAAGCCGAATTTGACCGGCAGCCCTGTAAAAGGCCGAAAGGAGCAGCGAAATGAGTAAAAGACCGAGGAGGAACCACAGTCCGGCATTCAAGGCGAAGGTCGCATTGGAGGCACTGAAGGAGGGGCAGACGCTTGTGGAACTGGCTGAACGCTTTGAGGTGCATCCAAACCAGATCACGGAGTGGAAGCGACAGCTCTTGGAGCGGGCGGAGGAAGTGTTTGGAAAGGATAAGCAGGTGGAGGACGGGCCAGACGTTAAGGCCCTGCATGCAAAGATTGGGCAGTTAGCGATGGAAAACGATTTTTTATCAAGCGCGCTCGGGCGCATAGCCGGGCCGAGCGCAAAGAAATGATCGATAGGGAGCACGAGTTGCCCTTAACACGTCAAAGCCAAGCCGGATCCTCGAACTATCCCGGTCGAGCTTGTACTATGAGGCAGCACCGGCAAGCGATCAGGAGCTTGAGTTGATGAGGCTTATTGACGAGATTCACCTGAAATATCCCTTTATGGGAAGCAGGAGCATTCGGGATCAGCTTCTGGAGAGGGGGCATGAGGTAGGCCGTCAACATGTGGCTACGCTGATGAAGAAGATGGGGATAATGCCCATGTACCGGAAGCCACGGTTATCCAGACTTCATCCTGACCATAAGGTCTACCCTTATCTGCTGAGGGAGCTGGAGATCAGCAGATCGAACCAGATGTGGGCCGCAGATATCACGTACATACCGATGGCGAGGGGTTTCTGTTACCTCATGGCAATCATGGACTGGGCAAGCCGGAAGGTCCTCGCATGGAGGTTATCGAACACTCTGGATGCTTCATTCTGTGTCGAGGCACTACAGGAGGCTCTTGCACGGTACGGAACCCCAGAGATTTTCAATACAGACCAGGGCAGCCAGTTCACTTCGGATGATTTTGTTAGAGTTCTCAAAGGTCAGGGTATCAGAATCAGTATGGAGGGCAGGGGCCGTTGGATAGACAATGTGTTTATAGAACGTTTGTGGTGGAGCGTGAAGTATCAAGATGTATATCTGAAGGCATACAGCTCAATTGCCGAGGCCCGGACGGGCTTAAAGAGTATTTTGACTTTTACAACAGTCAGCGGCGGCATCAGAGCCTTGACCGCAGGACGCCCGATGATGTTTACTGGAGTACACTACCTCAGATGCAGGTAGCGGCATGAGGCAGCGCAGCTTATCACTTAAGAACTGCTTTCAGCTGTCCAAACAAACCCGACCACCTCTATCCCTCGCGATTGGCTTAAACGAATCAAGGAAGTATTTGTCCATGAGCAAAGCTAAAGAAGCACTCAAGCGTTATATGGAAACAATTGAAAAGGGTGGTTGTGTGGAATGGGCTCGGAAGACTAAGTTTGTTCCGCAGCCTGATGGTTCCCTGCGCCGCATGGTGACGAGGAAAGACGGCACTGTAGAGAAAGACGAAATAATCCCGGAGTATCTCAGGAAAAGTTTGCACAACTGCTCGGCATCTCTCCCCGTACACTGCGTGACTGGGAGCAAGGCCGCAGGAATCCCTCCGGGGCGGCCAAGACGTTGCTTCTCATTGCCGCAAAACACCCTGAGGTACTGAAGGAAATAGCAGCTTAGACAAACTCAGGCTCGGAGACTTTCAGGGCTGTAGGTCTCAGTATTGCTCAGGAAAAAACTGTAGTAGTTTTTCTGCGGTTTAAGTCTCTGTCAAATAACACCGGTCTGCTCGATGATCTATCAAGTACAACAACCGTAAATTATATCCTCATATTGTTGTATGATTCTTTCAGGCGAGAAATCCTTTATCCGTTCCTTTCCCAATCTGGACAACCTTTCTCTCAGCACCCTGTTTTTCAGTAAGCTCACGATCTCACGTGAAAGGGCATCGGCATCTCCTGTGGGGACGAGCAGGCCATAGTGACCATTTTCCAGGATCTCTCTGGGTCCATATTTGCAATCTGTGGAAACAACAGGTATTCCGCATGCCATCGCTTCCAAGATGACCGTCGGCAACCCCTCATAATGGGACGAAAGGACAAAGACATCAGCCTTGGATATGAAGGCAAAGGGGTTATTCAGAAATCCTACGAAAGACACCTTTTCTCCTATTGCCAGATCATTAGCCAGCCTTGATAGTGATTCCTTTTCGGGGCCTTCACCCAAGATCATGAGTCTCGCATCCATCTCTTTGACAACCATGCTGAAGGACTTAAGGAGAACATCGTACCCTTTTTGTGGAACTAATCTACCGACAGATACGATGATCGGAACTTCCTCCCTAAAAAAACGGTGTTCTCCAGGGCAGCCGCATAACGCAGGGATGCGCTTCAGGTCTATCGGATTATGGATAACCCTGATATTATGAGGCGCTATCCTAAATTTCTCAACGAGATCCGTCTTAACTCCTCCCGACACCGCAATGATTTTATCCGCAAATCGATAAAATATTTTGACCAGATGGGCTGTAGAAAACCACAGCATCTGCCTTCCTTCCTTTGTCTTCGTTATCTCACTCAGTGTGTTGTGCTCGCCGATGATGATCTTTCCTCCGAAGAGGAGTTTCGCGGAAATAGCCATGATATTACTGTAGGTTAACATGCTCATGACGACGTGTGGCTTCTCGTCGTAGACAATCTTCAAGAACGCAGCATACTGTTTGATCTTCTGAAGGACATTATCAGACGCCCTCTCTACCACGATGATCTTCAAGCCTCGAGGTAAGTAGTCCCTGTAAGGAGAACTGTCACAGGGGTACAACAGAATGAGTACGGCCTCGATTTTCTCTTTATTCATATGATGGAGAATCTCTGACATGGCCCGCTCGGCACCACCACCTTCCAGCGAGGGTATAAAAAAGAGGGCCTTCACCTTTTCAACCATGAATGTCCTGATGCGTCCATATTTTCCCGATGATTCTTTCGGTCTCCTCGAAACTGTGCCTCATGCAGCCGGTTTGCATGATAAGGCCGACGTTTTTTGAGAGATTTCACTTTCTCCTTAAAGAAGGCGACTGGATTGACGAGATCAGTTCTCAACCATGATGAAAGGACGACGAGGGAATAGATGAGGTTATTCTTGGCTGAGGGTGCCTTTGTCAGGAATTTTCTGAATTCCGATCGAGCATCCTCAAAGCATCGGAACATGAGCAGATACAGGGCGCTGCTGTAAGGGATATGCCTTCTCATGTCTTCCCAGTGTTCCCTGAGTTCTCCTCTGTCATGAGAAAGACTAAGGCCGGCCATTTTAACCCGAAACTCAAGAAGAAAGTGTTCGAGAAACCTGATCTCATCGCTAAAAGCTACTTCCCGATTCTGCACAAAGGACGTCGAGGAGGCATGCTTTCTGTAGTATCCAAGACAACGGGGGACTGCTGAGAACGTGCCTTCCAGCGCAAGTCTGACCCACGTTGGAAAATCTTGTCCCATTCCTTTCACTTCCAGAAAACCACCAATTCTCAGGAGAGCATTTTTTCTCATCATGACTGTTGGGTTGACGATGAAGCAAGACTTTTCGACCAACAGGATCTTCAAAGCAGACCCTTTCGGGTTATTATTGGCTGAGCTGAGATCTTCCGGAATACCGACGAAGCCTATCTTCTTTCCTCCATGGTCCACGAGATACGATTCGCCGTAACTGAGGATAACGGACGGGTCATCAAAACTCTCTACCTGTATCTGAAGCTTGTCATGTGGCCAGTAATCATCGCCATCGATTAAGGCAATGAGGTCGCCGTTACACATCATGAGGGCCCTATTGAAATTCTTCGCAAGATGCCGTGATGCAGCGTGTTCCTGGAAAATATACCGTATCCTCTTATCGTTAACGCCCCGGATGATATCACCCGTACCGTCTGTCGACCCGTCGTCTACAATGACCCACTCCCAATCTTCATACGTCTGATTCAGGACGCTCTGGATGGTCTGTCCGATATAGGGACGATTGTTGAAAACAGATGATACGATGCTTACAGAAGGCTTATGAGTCATAGGGCTAGTTCCGGTATGACCGTGCCTGCCAGGATAGGGATTTCACGATCGAGCATGACTACAAGATTTCGTTCATCGGTTCACCGTCGACTTGTGGCAAGGTGACACCAAAGAAGCTGCTGAACGTAGGCGCAAAATCCATGAGAGAAACCGTTCTTTCCAGTCGACCTGCCCTTATCCCCGGTCCAAGAACGATAAAGAGACCATCGGGTCTATGATCACCGCTTCGGCAGTCGTGATTGACTCCCTCAATTATCCCTGTCCCTTCGGAAGTGAGCGTCAGTTTGCTCCTGTCGACATTCCCTTTGCCCCCGCTGCCCAACAATTTCTTATCGCTCCACTCTACCAGGAGATCGGGCAGGTGATCGAGGCACTCTCCCTGGTACAAGGTGTCTGTTCTTCTTACACTCTTTATCATAGGGATTCCCGTATCGTAGTCAACAATGGTTAACAACGCTTTAGTCAGATCATCACAGAACATATCCATTTCCGCTCCTCGCTTGATGACGCCATCAGGCTCTCTGCCTGCCACATTGATGCGAATACCGCCGACTGGTCCCCCGTTGTCCAACGGGAAGCACTTACTTTTTCTCAGATCTATATGTAATACCGAAGAAGGAACGTGGACATGGCCACGGTGAATCCAATCATAAAAACGATCAGCAACGGGCTTGAGCCTTTGTTTGATCCCCTCCGGAGTATATTTCCAACTCCAGGCAAAGAGAGCGTCCAATCTGTCAAGAATGTCGGGTGACCTTCCCATGGGGATCTTAGAAGAACAAGCCTCCGCTACCTGCAAGCGGACCAAAATATCTCTGAGGAGAAAGGGTGCGCCAATATTGTGGGCCATGCCATGACTTGCAAGGAAGACAACCATGGTGTCGTCGTCGATGTGCGTCAGGATATCTCCGATCGCAGCATCGATAGCCCTATAAACATCGAGGATGGGATCGCCTGTTATAGCAACAATCTCAGGATCATAATCTGGATGATTCGGATCATGGAGATGCCAGCATTGATGACCAACGCAATGGCTCTCGGAAAAGACCTGAGCAAAGAAGTCCCAACCACCATTATTCAGATAATACTTGGTCAGTTCCGCCTTTTTCTGTGCGCCCTGAATGAGAAGGTCTCTGAATCTGCAAACCTCTTCCGGAGTCCGTGCATAGGAGTCGCACGACTTTCGTAACGGGTGCCGGCCGAACCGAGTCAGCACCTCCTTCTTCAGTTTCTCCGGCCAGGTGCACAATCCATAATTGCGATCATGAGAGCCCCATTCCACCATCTGAATACCATTGATTTCGCGGGAGATCCCGGACAGAGGGATGTCAAGTATGGCGACTTTTCGTCCGGCGCGGCTAAGGTAATTCCAGAAGGGCTCAGGCTTTATAAACTCGCCGGTGAAGCACCGGTGGAACTCATAGGTTCCCGGATTCAATTGAATCATCCTATGGAAGCCGTGATGGCCGGGTGTCACTCCGGTAACAAAAGACGGCCACGTTGCTCCTTCAAAGAACCCTTCCAGGCTTATGGTATTTCCGACCAACCCTTCGGCAAGCAACGCACGAAGGGCAGGTAATGTCCCGGCAGCGGCCCAGGATTCTATGAGAGACTTATCCCCAGCATCCATAGCCAGGAAGAGCACTTTCGCGGGTGAAGCCACTCAAGCCCTCCTTTGACCCTGTCGCAAACAGATGCCTGCTGTCAGTAAGAGTACATCCAGCCGCATCTCTGACAGCCTGGAAAATGTTTCTCCCGCAATAACACCCTGCGAAATTTGTGTGCCTCTTCGCTGTTCCATATATTATGAAAACTATCATTGAGAATGTTGCCGAGAATATAGTCGTCAATCCATTCGTCAGGACAAAACGTTACGTCGCCGTTCGGTTTGATAACGGCAGCAAAGAACGAAGCAATACATCTCTTTCTCACGGTCGGGCTTTTCGAATAATACTTTATGATTTGAGTATATGATAAATCAGGATAACTCCTTACCTTCGGTAACCTGCTTACGTCCATAATTTCCGCGGCTAATCTCGCCGGATCAAGCACAAAAGAACCGGGGATTACGTGACTAGCAGCGCCTACTGCACATCGGCTCAGTTTCTCCGTGACCGCTGACTGATGTCGAGACAGCTCGCTTGGCGTAGCATACCAAAGATGATGAAGCCGGTAAAGATCAGCACCGTCATCTGTTGCGTTCCTTATTGCATCCATCGACTCCTTCACATGACCGATCAGATCGGACCTTACCGCAATATTCACTATAATAAGGGGTTTCACACCCATTCTTCTCTTTTTTATTCCGGAAAGTTTTCGTACGCTCTGGGTTACCTGATGAAAGACGCCTCTCCCCCGCACGCGGTCGTGCAGCTCTTCATTGCCGTCTATTGAGAAATAGACAGCATCAACGCCAAGGGCAACAAGCGTTTCTATCTTTCCCGAATCCAACAACGTTCCATTGGTAGTAAAGGAGACCGCAAGGTTCTTACTCTTCATGTGTCTGAGGATCTCCATAAAATCTTCTCGTATGAACGGTTCAGATCCGCCTATATATATACTGGAGGTATATTTTCCGATGTCATCGACTACGCCAAAGACCTCACGCGTTGTGAGTTCGCAGCCTTCATACCGGTCGCCAATGCCCTTTTCTCCATGAAACCAGCACATCCTGCAGCGTAGATTACAACGGTTGCTCAGCTCTATATCGATTTGTCTCAACCTGTCGCAACGCAGGTTCCGTAATCGGTGGGGAAACAGCCTATGAAGACGATTGAACACACTTTCTCGGATCAACGTTGCTTTTCCTTGACTTCTGCATGAGCCGAGAAGGCGTGGTTAGACTTTTTCATAAGTGACCATATTGTACCGTAATTCCTGTGAAAACGTTACCCCATTTCTACGAACGGAGGAAAGGGAACAGTATTCTGGATGAGGGAATGAGCAACAAACGAAAGAAGGCTTACGATGAAAAGCAACTCCCCTTACGCCTGTCCCTCCCCTCGTGAGGCGAAGGATGACGTGAAGACTCTCCTGATAAGCCAAAAGTCGAAGAAGGGGTCTCGAAGTTCATAGAGCTCATAAGAAAAGGAAAACTCGAAATCAGGATATGCATGAGGCCAAAAGAATCGTGCGGCATCGCAATTATTCCTTCTTTGCCGGCTGTATGGCGAAGCAGTCATACACAACTCTGTCTCCCTGATAGTTGGTACTGCCCCGGCGCACAATACGCCATCCCTTCAATTCGTGCCAGCTCTTATCGGTAATGGCTGCACCAAGTGTTTCGTCGTCTTTTGTGAGGTCGGCCAATTCGCGGTTCTGGGTAAGAACCACAGTCTTGATTCCGGGGCCGGCGATAATCATAAGGGGCTCGATGATCATGTTTTCCAACTCCGGAATAGTCACAGGAGCCACGACGGCGCGCGCCTTCAACTGAATCATTCTCGCACGAGTATCGGGTCCTGCATCCTCCATGGCAAAATGCGCCATGTCCAGCAGCCTCAGACGAACGGCATTCAGATCCTCTATCTGCTCAAGATCCCTGCATTCCCCATGCTTGCCCAGCACTTTGACAAGCGTCGAAACCTCTTTCAGATAGGGGCTCCTCTGGTTATCAGGAACGAGGAACATTATGATCAGCCGCACCGATGGCTCACCAGGTTTGCCATAATCTATACCGGCGGGACTCCAGCCTATCGAACAGAGTAATTCACCATCAAAGGTGACCGGGGCATGGGGGCAGGCCCAGCCATTTCCCAGAGATGTGTTGGAGACACTCTCACGGGACAGCACGGCGCCGACGATGTCAGTCCCTGCAGGCACTGAGGGGACCGCTTCCAGAAGGCTTGCCAGGACCGTAAAGGCATCTTTCTTGTCATTGTCAGGGAGCTCGATGACGCGGCCGTCTTCCAAGGCCTGAAGAATAGTATGCAGCATCTCATTCACCTCCGAATGTCTTGAAGAACCATTTCTTCACGGTATGTGTCAGTACACTATACATCAGCAAGAAGGCTGCGATCCATCCCCAGTAACTGAGCGGCAGCTGAACAAAGCCTAATGTTGAGGCGAAGGGAGAATAGGGCAGCCAGGCGCCGACAGCCATGACAACGAGGGTCGTCATCGTCATCGGAAGAGATGCGCGGCTCTGAATGAAGGGCAGGCGCTTGGTACGGATGATGTGGACGATGAGCGTCTGCGTCAACAGGGATTCTACGAACCACCCGGTCTGGAACAGCTGCGCATGAACCTCCCGTCCAGCCTGCCCCTCGGCAACATCGAGAAAGGCCCGGCTATTGAAGACGAACCACATGAGGGCGAAAGTCGCATAATCAAAGATCGAGCTCAACGGACCGATAAAGATCATGAACCACTTTATGTTGCCTATATCCCATTTGCGAGGCCGAGCAATCTGCTCCTCATCCACATGGTCGGTGGGGATGCCGGTCTGGGAGAAGTCATAGAGGAGGTTGTTCAGAAGAATCTGGACGGGCTGCATCGGCAGGAAGGGCAAAAGATAGCTGGCCCCCAGCACGCTGAACATATTGCCGAAATTTGAACTCGCCCCCATCCGGATGTATTTGATGATATTGGAGAAGACCTTTCGTCCCTCCAGAATGCCGTCTTCAAGGACCAGGAGACTCATTTCCAGAAGCACGATGTCGGCAGACTCCTTTGCCACATCAACGGCCGAATCCACCGAAATTCCTACGTCGGCAGCGCGCAGTGCGGGAGCGTCGTTGATGCCGTCACCCATGTATCCGACGACGTGGCCGGCTTGGCGCAACGACTCGATCACCCGTTCCTTTTGGAGCGGCGAGAGCTTTACCATCACATTCGCCTCGATGACGGACTTAGCAAACTCCTCCTGGCTCATGCGATCGAGATCCTCACCGCTGACTATGCGATGGACCTTCAGGCCCACGTCGCGGCATATCTTGCCGGTCACAAGAGCGTTATCGCCGGTCAGGATCTTAACCTGCACCCCCGTATCCTGCAGCAATGTAACGGCCCTGGCGGCCGAGTCCTTGGGGGGATCGAGGAAGGCGATATACCCAAGGAGGATCAGGGCAGATTCATCCTGGACGGTGAATCGCGCCTGTTCCCGGAGAAACTCCCGGTAGGCTATGGCGAGGCATCGGTAGCCTTCGTTGTTGAGACGGGCGACCTCTTCAAAAAGATCGTCCCTGATCATGTCGATCAGAGGATAAATCTCTCCGTCCAACTGGTAGTGCTTGCAGCAGGCGTAAACCTCTTCGACCGCACCCTTGCATATCAGGACATGGTCTCCCTCAAACTCGACCACCACGGACATGCGCCTGCGCTGAAAATCAAAGGGAAGTTCATCCACAAGACGGCAGGTTCGTTCCACCTCGAATTCAGTATGTTCAAGGACAGCCCTGTCGAGGAGGTTGCGGAGTCCTGTCTGGTAATAACTGTTCAGGTAACCGTAACGCAGGACGCTTCCGCTCTCCTCTCCGGTCACATCAACGTGTTTCTTCAGGATGACGCGGTCCTGGGTGAGGGTCCCGGTCTTGTCAGTGCAGAGGATGTCGATGGCGCCGAAGTTCTGGATGGCGGAGAGTCTCTTTACAATGACCTTTTTTCGGGACATCGATATGGCGCCCTTGGCGAGGTTCACCGTCACGATCATCGGCAGCATTTCAGGGGTCAATCCCACAGCAACCGCTACGCCGAAGAGAAGCGCCTCGAGCCAATTCCCCTTTGTGAGGCCAACGATCATAAAGCAGCAGGAGACCATAATTATCATGAACCTGATCATGAGCCAGGTGAAGGAGCGCACACCAAGATCGAAGCTGGTCTCTGTGGCCCTGTCAGAAAGCCGTTCGGCAATGGCCCCGAAAAATGTCCGTCCCCCCGTGTTTACCACAATGCCTCGGGCCGTCCCGCTGCCGACGCTTGTTCCTTGGAAACAGGCATTACCGAACTCAAGCAACGGCCGTCCGCCATTGCCGGAGACTTCCGCGTTCTTTTCCACCGGCATGGACTCGCCCGTTAGTGTTGCCTGGCTGACGAAGAAATCTCTCGCTGAGAGAAGCCTGAGGTCTGCGGGGACGATTGAGCCGGCCTGAAGGAGTACGATGTCGCCGGGAACCAGTTCAGCCAGGGGAAGCTCTGTCTCCTTGCCATCTCTCAAGACTACGGCACGGGATTGCACTCTCTTGCCCAGAGCTTCGACAGCCCGGCTTGAACGCCGGTCAAGCACATACGACAACCCAACGCTCAGCACGATCATAAAACTCACGATAATCGCCGACTTGAGCTCTCCGATTATGCCGGAGAAGACCGCTATCACGAGAAGCTGGACTACGAGGGGGCTCTTGAGCCGCCGTAGTACGTCCTGAAGAAAATTGAGACGTCTCGCCTGGGTAATTTCGTTGCGCCCATATTTTTCGAGGAGTTGTTCCGCGTCTTCCGTGCTGAGCCCCCGATCATTGCTGCCCATCATTTGCAGAGCTTGAACATCCGGCACTGAGCAGACTTCCAGAAGGCGTTTCTCATCCTCGGTGCGGGCGTGAGGAGCACTCGCCATACTCCGTATCCACGACGGCATAAAGAAGTCGTAGAGGAACTTAAACATGATCGCCTCCTCTTTCAGAATCCTTATCGGCGAAATGGATCAATTGACCCGCGCCAACAATGTTCTTGTCAGAAGGTATGCGCTCTGCGTTTGTTAAGAGGATAACCCGGATTGCAGGGATACTGCTGTGGTCTTTCATGATTCACCTCCATTTCAACCGCAAAGATCGTGGCGGCCAGAGGCGAATCGCTCGAAAGAGGATCAGAGGATGGAACGATTCAACACGGAGGCCGCATGGACTAACCAATGCGGACCAGGCTCTTTCTGTTCGGCTTGATCGAGATCTTGATTGAGATTATGAATAACGCACTGGCTACAACTTCCGTCAGGGCTGTCCACACGTCCTCCTCTCATTCGGTTCTTTCTGGCTCAAACGTCGTCCATCTGAAATTATATATTATCCAGACTGCCTTTGTTAAGAAGAAATATCTCACGTTAGGCAAGTAATGAATATTTGAGGAACTTGATTCCTATTTCCCTATACAGAACTCACTGAATATCTTACTAAGGATCTCCTCAGTCGTGACCACCCCGACGATTTCTCCGAGACTGTCGAGGGCATCCCGTATTTCGATAGCAACGATCTCGAGAGGCTTATGTGAAGCCAGGGCTTCAGACGTCCTCCTCAGTGCTGAGACCGAATGATCAAGGGCGACCTTGTGCCTCACATTCGTGACGATAACACCGGCAATATCGCCTGAAGAAGCGCCGTTTGCCGCCAGGTCCAGAAGCCTGTCCTTCAACCCGTCAAGTCCGCTGAGGGTCTTTGCCGATATCTCCAGGATATGGTCTGAGTAATCGCTGAGGTATGCATCGAGGGAAGGATCAGCAGCCGGAAGGTCTGATTTGTTTATGGCAACGACGCTCTTCTTCCCTCTGATTCTTTCGAGAACCTCTCTGTCCTGATCATCGGGCAGGATGCTCCCGTCAACGAGAGCGATAACGATGTCAGCTTCATCAAGGGCCTTAAGACTCCTGACCACTCCCTCCCTTTCAGCCATCTCATGGGACTCCCTGATGCCGGCAGTGTCCATGATCCTCACCGGGAGGCCTTTGATATTGAGATGCTCTTCGAGAACGTCTCTCGTTGTTCCGGGGGTTTCCGTCACGATCGCCCGCTCTCTCCTGAGGAGGGCGTTGAGGAGCGATGACTTCCCGACATTCGGTCTCCCGACAAGGGCGACCTTGAGTCCCTCCCTGAAGAAACGTCCCTCTTCAAAACTGCCGGAAAGGACAGAGAGCTCTCCTCTCAAATCCTGAATCTCCTTCAGCAGACTCTCTTGAGACGCGGGCTCGATCTCATCCTCAGGGAAGTCTATATACGCCTCGATGTGGGCGCAGAGAGAGGTAATCCTGTCCCTCAGGGCAGTGATCTTCCCGGAAAGTCCGCCGGAAAGCTGTTCGAGGGCAACCTTCCTCGATGCATCGGTCTTCGCCCGTATGACGTCAAGAACGGCCTCTGCCTGTGAAAGGTCCAGCCTTCCATTGAGAAAGGCCCGTTTTGTGAACTCTCCGGGCTCTGCAAGTCTCGCGCCCTGTCGAAGGATCAGCTCAAGAACGTTTCGCAGGGTGACCATCCCTCCATGGCAGTTTATCTCGACTACATCCTCTTTTGTATAGGTGTGAGGAGCCTTCATCACCGAGACGAGGACCTCATCAATCGTGCCGCCGGTAAAGGGGTCTTTGATAGAGCCGTAAAGGAGTCTGTGCGACTCAGCCCCCGACAGCCTCTCGCCTTTTCGGGAAGAGAAGATCGGTCCGGCAACCGCGATGGCATCGCTACCGCTCAGCCGCACGATTCCTATGCCCCCTTCGCCGAGAGGCGTGGATATCGCCGCGATGGTATCATCAAGAGGTGTCACGATTGATTCTCCATCTCCACGAAGCGCGCAACAAGCCCGGGTACCCTGAGACGCGCAGGGTTGCTTCTCGTTACAAGCAGCCTATGGATCATGGTTGTCTGTAAGGCCTTCGGCGAATCCCCGGTAAACTATTCGTGTGGAAATATCTTTCCGGGATTCAGGATGTTCTTCGGATCGAAGAGGTTCTTTATTCCCTTCATGAGCCTCATCTCCCGTTCCTTTATCTCCATCCCAATATACGGCGCCTTTGTGGTGCCGATTCCGTGCTCTCCCGAAATTGTCCCACCGAGGTCGAGGGTGAGACGGAATATCTCCTTTATCAGGGATTCTGCCTTACGGTACTCTTCCTCTTTGGATCTGTCGATCATGAGATTCACATGGATGTTCCCGTCTCCTGCGTGACCGAAGGTCACGATCTTGATCCCGCTATCTTCTGAAAGCAGCTTCAGGCTCTTCAGTGCCTGAGGGATCCTGTTTCGCGGAACAACGATATCCTCGCTTATCTTCGCGGGGCTCAGGTGGTAAAGGGCAGGCGATACCGAACGTCTGCACTCCCATAACCTCTCCCGTGCATCATCGTCCTCAGCCATGCTTACATCACCCTGCAACTTCATGCAGATATCGGCAATCTTCTCCGCTTCTTTCCTGATTGCCTCAGGATGTCCGTCGATCTCTATGAGGAGGAGGGCAGCAGCATTGTCGGGGATACCGAGAGGGTGAATCTTTTCGACTGCCTTTATGGCTTCCCCGTCCATGAACTCGACGGTCCTCGGAATAATTCTTGCCGCAGTAATGGATGAGACCGCCTTACCCCCTGCCTCGAGATCGTCAAAAAGACAGAGGAGGGTCACAATATCATCAGGCAAGGGGAGGAGCTTGAGCCGTATTTTCGTGGCTACGGCCAGGGTGCCTTCAGACCCGACAAGCAGCCGTGCAAGGTCGTAACCGACCACCCCCTTGTGGGTTCGCACGCCCACCATGATGAGATCGGCGTTGGGAAGCACCGCCTCGATCTCCATGACGTAATCCCTCGTGACACCATACTTCAAGGCCCTGGGCCCACCTGCATTTTCGGCGACGTTTCCTCCGATCGTACAGAAATTCATGCTTGCCGGATCAGGTGGATAGAATAATCCCTGCGCCTCGACCGCTCTTTGGAGCCTGCCGTTTATGATCCCGGGCTCAACAAGGACATTCAGGTTGTCGCTGTCCAGATCGATGATCCTGTTCATCCTCTCCGTGCTCAGGACAGCAGCGCCTTTCAGGGGGACGGAACCGCCCGTCATCCCGGTCCCTGCGCCTCTCGGTACCACAGGGATTCCGTTTTCAGAGGCGCCCTTCATGAGCGCGACTACGTCCTCTGCGGTTTCCGGCCAGAAGACGGCGGAGGGGAGTTCATTCGTGCCGGAGGCGTCAAAGCCGTAGCAGATGAGGTCCTCAGGGGCTGTTGAGGCCCTTATGCCTGGCAATGCGTCGATGAGTCTCTTCATGGGATCCTACGCGCGGCTACAGGGCCTTGTGGCGATGCTGTCCCAAGTATCTTCGTCGATCTCGTCCAGGTATTCCGCAACCGGAAACATCCTGCTGCATGACATGCAGCAAAAGACCACCGACGTTCAGCGAAAAGTGAGTCGCACCTCTCCTTCACAGTCCCGGCACTTCACGGCTTACACGGCATCGGCGAGTTGCATCGAGATAACCTTCGAAACACCCGGCTCCTCCATCGTTATCCCGTAGATGTAGTCAGCAGCCTCCATCGTTATCCTGTTGTGAGTTACCACAATGAACTGTATCCTGTCCGAGAGTTCTCTCAGCATCTTCCCGAACCTGCCGACATTTGCTTCATCAAGGGGCGCGTCAACCTCGTCGAGGATGCAGAGGGGGGCAGGCTTGATGAGAAAACTTGCGAAGAGGAGCGAGAGGGCGGTGAGGGCCTTTTCTCCGCCCGAGAGGAGATTGATGTTCTGAAGCTTCTTCCCCGGAGGCTGAGCGATGATGTCTATGCCGGTATCGAGGATATTGTTTTCGTCCGTCATGACAAGCTCCGCCTTTCCGCCGCCGAAGAGATAGCTGAAGACCTCCGAAAATTTTGCGCTCAGCTGTTCAAAGGCGTCCCTGAGTTTTTTCCTTGTCGTACTGTTGATCTTGGTAATGGCCTCTTCCAACTCGGCTATGGATTTATTGAGATCATCCTGCTGTTGCGTGAGGAACTCGTACCGGGTCTTCAGCTCCTCATACTCCTCGAGGGTTCCGAGGTTTACCAGGCCGAGTTCCAGAATCTTTTCCCGTATTGACGACAGGCGCTCCTCATCTTCGGGGGCCACCGGTTCAACCTCGAGGGAGGCTAGTGCTATGCCGTAATTCAGCCGGATACCTTCCGTCAGGTTTTCGAGCTTTATTCTGTGCTCAGCCATTGAGACATCGATCTCAGCCAGCCGTGCCGTCAGGACATCCAGTCTGCTGCGGAGGGCCTTTGACTCCTGCTCTATATGGGCGAGTTCTTCGGATTCGTTGTGGATGATCTCCCTGTTCTCCGAAATCACTCCCTTGAGGCCGTCAGCCTTCACAACGAGTTCCTTCAATGACTCATTGTTCTTCTCGATCTCCTCCCCGCACCTCGCTATCCTCGAATCGATCTCAGCCCTCTCCTCTACGAGACGTTCCCTGAGCGTCGTGAGATCAGAGAGCATCTTCAGGCCATGCTCGGACTCTTTCTTGATGGATTCGAGCCGCTCCTTGTATGAATTGAGGGACAACCGCAATTCGGTTATCGAGGCTCGTTCGGCCTCATAGCTCTCTTTATTCTTCTGAATGGCATCCTGCATGTCGGCAATGATCCCTTCGACTTCCGCCTTCCTTGCCCCTACCTTTTCGATCTCCTTCTCTTTTTCAGCAGCCATTGCCCTGAGAGATTCTCTTTCCCTGAGAACCTCTTCCTTTTCGATGTGGAGATATGCAAGCTTTCTGCTCGTCTTCTCTCTTTCTCCTCTCTGAGTATCGGCTGTCAGCCTGAGAAGGGAAATCTCTCTCTCCGTATTGATTATTGCCGTTTCGACATCCTTCAGCGATCCCTTCTTGTCCTGAAGAGAGGCTTCGCTCAGGGCAAGGGTGCTGTCGAGTTTTTCGATCTCCCTTTTTTTCTGATCTGTCAGGGCTTCGAGCTCCCGTATCTCACGTTTCCTTCGCAGGACGCCTCTCCCTTCACCGACGATAACAGCCCCTGAAGGTTCGATGATCTCGCCGTCAAGGGTCACGAAGGTGCAGGTATTCCGGGAGCTCAGGAGAGCGAGCCCGGCTGAGAGATCGCGGACAACGAAGACATTATTGAGCATGGCCCTGATAACCGGCGAAAATGCATCCCTGTCAGTCTGGATCCTCACTAGGTCCACTGCCCTTGCAATGACGGCACTGCTTTCAGGATCGGGCGTCTCAGCATCAAAGGTATGGATGACATCCTGCGGAATGAAGGCTGTCCTGCCGACCCCCTTTTGCCTCAGCATCGATGCCGCATGTCGGATATCTTCAAAGGAAGGCACGATAAAGCCCTTCACTTTTTCTCCAAGGGCGTTTTCGATCGCCTTCTCATAGGGCTCATCGACCTCGAGAGCCTCGGCAACTGATGCGAGGATATGGAGGTCTTCGGTTCCTGGTATGATCTCCTTCGAAAATTCCTCATGCATGATCTCCCTGAGCGAACCGAGGCGCGAAGAGAGGGACGCCAGATCCTCGCGGGATCCTGAAATCCTGGTTCTCAGGTCGTCGAGCCTGGTCCGGTATTCGTCGGTATCGGCGATAAGCTTGCCCTTTCTTTCATTGAGAAGAAGCTGGTCATTGTTCTTGCCGACGATAGCATTCTCAGTCTCCCTGATGCTCTCTTCGACGGCGGCAAGCTGATGTCCGGCATCCTCGGCTTCCTTGAGGGCAGCTGCACTCTTTCTTTCGAGATTCTCTATGGATGTGACGATCCTCCCGGTCTCGTTGCTCAGCTGACTGAGGTCTTCGGCTATCCTGAAGACTTCTCTCCGTTTTGCCTCGATGAGCCCCTCTCTTTCTGAAAGCTCAGCCTCCAGATCCCGGACGGCCTCATTTCTCCCGGAGAGTTCCTGCCTGAGCGTCTCAATTTCGACATTGAGGTTCGACTCCACAGAGATCAGTTCGGCTCTCCTCGCCTCTGTTTCACCGATCCTTTTCCCAATATCTTCTTCCTGATGGGTCATTCTCACGAGAGATTCCCTGAGGTGACTGCTCTCTGTTGACGATACGGCAATGGTCCTCTCCACTTCGGCTATCTGCCTTTCGAGACCCTGAAGGGCTGATGTGAGGGACTCGAGATGTTTCTCCTTTTCGAGAAGTGCGATGCGTCTCGTCTCCCTCGTGTTTTCGATAGTGTTGATCTCTGCCCTGAGGAGCGTCTCTTCTTCCTTTGAAGCGGTATGGCTCTCGGTGATGGCCTGCAGAGATTCGCTGAGTAAGGTGAAGTCACGTTTTGCCAGCTTCAGTTCGATCTCCCTCATCTCGGCAGAGAGTTTCTTGAAGCGTTCGGCCTTTTTCACCTGCCTGTCGAGGGAGTTTATCTGACGCTTCACTTCGGCGACGATGTCGTTAATCCTCTGGAGATTGAGCCTCGATGATTCAAGTTTCGTGAGGGCCTCGGCCCTTCTTACCTTATACTTCATGACGCCGGCCACTTCCTCTATGAGGAACCTCCTGTCCTGGGGCTTAGCGTTGAGGATCTCGCTGATCCTTCCCTGTTCGAGGATCGAATAACTCCGTATCTCGAGGCCCGTATCGAGGAAGAGGTCTCTGATATCTTTCAGGCGGCATTGACTCCTGTTCATGAGGTATTCGCTGTCCCCTGACCGGTAAAGCCTTCTCGACACTGAAGTGAGTGAATGGGAATCCCCGTTGCCCTGCTCAGGAGAATCAAAGAGGAGGATAAGGTTCACCTCGGACATGCCCCTCGGTTTCTTCGTTGCAGAGCCGTTGAAGATGACCTCCTCCATCTTCTCACCCCTGAGGCTCTTCGCGCTCTGTTCTCCCAGGACCCAGCGGAAGGAGTCGACAATATTGCTCTTCCCGGAACCGTTCGGTCCCACGATACAGGTTATCCCGGGGTGGAGATTAAAGGTCGTCTTTTCAGCAAAGGACTTGAATCCGATGAGCTCGATCTTTTCTATACGCATAGGTGTCCAGAGATACGAAAAACGATTCGGGTTTAGGGTAGTATAACCTCTCGACAGCGATTCTGACAAGTGACAGAAGAGAGGCTGGGATGACGAGGTTCGGAAGTGTTCTTGACCTGAACATTTTTGATAAGCAATTGTGATTCATTGATTAAATTTATTTATTTGACCGAAATTGGACGCATATATTACCCTTGAATGGCTTTAGTCCCGGTCCAGCGTTTCGGCAGGATAATATAAACAAGGAGGATGTTATGCCAAAGAAGTATGAGACTCCCTTATTGGATGAGCTCGAAAAGGGGCCCTTTCCAAGCTTTGTCACAGAAATCAAGAAGGCCGCTGCAAAGAGTGATATGGCGGCCGACGAGCTTGGACAGCTCGAAAAGTCTTACAGGGATAAACGCGGTTACTGGAAGCATGGTGGCATCGTCGGCGTCCGTGGCTACGGTTCAGGCGTTATCGGAAGGTATTCTTCCCTTCCCGAGGAGTTCCCGAATGTCGCAAACTTCCATACCGTCAGAATCAACTCGACATCCGCGTTTTTCTACACCTCAAAGTTCCTGAAAGAGATGTGTGACATCTGGGACAAGTACGGAAGCGGTCTCACCAACCTCCACGGATCAACAGGGGACCTCATTCTCCTTGGAACTGATACCGACAAACTCGAGCCCATCTTCGCAGAGTTCTCATCCCGCGGCTGGGACCTCGGAGGCTCGGGTTCAGCAATGAGAACGCCGAGCTGCTGCGTAGGACCGGCACGGTGCGAGTGGTCAAACATCAATACCCTCGATATCACCTACAACCTAACCCAGGAATTCCAGGACGAGATGCACAGACCTGCCTTCCCTTACAAATTCAAGTTTAAGACAGCAGGATGCGCCGTGGATTGTATCGCATCGATCGCCCGCGCAGACTGCTCCATCATCGGGACGTGGAAAGGAAAGATAGCAGTCAATCAGGACGAGGTTGCCGCCTATGCAAAGAAAGGCATGAATATATCCGATGAGGTCGTCAACAAGTGCCCGAGCAGATGCATGAGCTATGACGGCAAGGCCCTGAAGATCGAGGATGAAGACTGCATACGCTGCATGCACTGTATCGCAAAGATGACAAAGGCCCTGAAGCCGACCGGAGAAAAGGGTGCAACGATCCTCATCGGCAGCAAGGCCCCCTTCGTTATAGGCGCCACCCTCTCCTGGGTCATCGTTCCCTTCATGAAGATGGAGCCGCCTTATGACGAATTCAAGGACCTCGTACGGAAGATGTGGGAATATTGGGACGAACATGGGAAGAATAGGGAGAGGATCGGAGAACTCATCATCAGGCGCGGAATGAGGGAGTTCCTCGAATATATTGGAATTGAGCCTACCCCTCAGCAGGTGAAAGAGCCGAGGAGAGACCCGTTCTTCTTCTGGACCGAAGAAGATCTGCAGAAATAAATCCGGTTTAACAATATAAGGAGGAAGATTATGTCAGCACCCCAGAGAAAAACAGATATAGGCCCCCCCCATTACAAGGATTTTCTGCCGCCCGTAATCCAGAAGAATTACGGTGACTGGAAGTATCACGAAGTCTTGAGTCCCGGCGTAATGGTCCATGTAGGCAACGGCGGTGACAAGATATGGTCGGTGAGGGTAGCTTCACCGAGGCTCCTCAGCACCGCTACCATCAGGGATATGGCCGATATGGCCGAGAAGTACTGCGGAGGCTATATCAGATTTACGACAAGGAATAACGCCGAGTTTCTTGTTTCCGACGAAAAGAACCTCGTCCCCCTCCAGAACGAGCTCAAGAGCAAGAAGTATATGATGGGAGGCATCGGTTCGAGGATAAGCAACATCGTCCATACCCAGGGATGGATACACTGCCATTCGGCAGCGGCAGACGCTTCAGGAATAGTAAAGGCGCTGATGGACGAGTTCGCCGACTACTTTACGACAAAGGAGACACCGAATAAGGTGAGACTGGCTGTTGCCTGCTGTGTGAATATGTGCGGCGCGGTCCATTGCTCGGACATCGCCGTTGTCGCGATCCACAGAAAGGTCCCTGTGGTGGACCATGACAAGGTCAAGAATGTCTGCGAGATTCCGTCCACGATAGCATCGTGCCCGACAGGCGCGATCAGCCCTGACCCGGCGAAAAAGAGCGTGAAGGTCAATGCCGACAAGTGTATGTATTGCGGCAACTGCTTTACGGTTTGCCCGCCCATGGAGATCCACGACCCTGCATATGACGGCGTTGCGATCGTTGTGGGAGGTAAAGTCGGAAACCTCAGGTCGAACCCGAAGTTTTCAAAGCTCGCGGTCCCCTTCATCAAGAACAATCCTCCGAGATGGCCTGAAGTGACAGCAGCGGTCAAGAAGATCCTTGACGCGTATATTGCCGGCGCAAAGAAGCATGAAAGGGTCGGAGAATGGATAGAGAGGATAGGCTGGGAGAAGTTCTTCAAGCTTACCGGTCTGCCCTTCACCTTCCAGCACATCGATGATTTCGTGATCGCACGGGAGACCTTCAGGACAGCGGCAACCTTCAAGTGGTAAGGTGAGATAGGAAGAGATCGAGAGGGGGTCTTCGGCCCCCTCCCCGTATAAACGGTCATGTAGTGTGAACGAGGGGGCAGAATGGAAAAAGAGGAAGTCAAACAGAGAATCTACGCATTAGTCGAGAAGTCGGTGGGGAAAAAGAAGCTGAAATCTTCTGATATCCAGAAGACCATATCTGCGGAGGCAGGCATTACAAGGGATGAAGTAAAGGACGCTCTAAAAGATCTCGTCGATGATGGCAAACTGATCTACACCTATTTCGGCGGGAGCTTCGTAGAGATTCCTCCGAAATAGCTGTTCAAGAACTTTTCCTTCAAAAAAAGGCAGGTTCACTGAATGAGGTGAGGACTGCCTTTTTTGCTTTTCAGCGCCCTTCCCTCGAGTGAAGATCGGTTATAATAAGCGATGGAGACTTATCCGCGACTCGTCATTGCCGGGCTCAGGGGCGGTTCCGGAAAGACGACCGTTTCCCTCGGTCTCATTGCCGCTCTCAGGTCACAGAAAGGCCTCACCATCGTCCCTTTCAAAAAGGGTCCGGATTATATCGATGCCGGTTGGATGTCCGTTGCGGCAAAGAGACCGTGCTATAACCTCGATCCTTTCCTCATCCCGAAAGAGGATCTCCTCGATTCCTTTCGTTTACATGCCACCGGTGATATCGCGGTCATAGAAGGCAACAGGGGGCTTTACGACGGTATGGACGCAGAAGGCTCTTACAGCACTGCCGAGTTGGCAAAGCTTTTGGACGCCCCCGTTGTTCTCGTTGTCGACGTCACAAAAATGACCAGGACAACGGCTGCCTTAGTATTGGGGTGTATGCACTTCGACAGAGCCGTGAAGATAAGAGGCGTTGTTCTTAATCAGGTATCCGGAGGGAGGCACGAATCGGTAATACGGGCGTCAATAGAGCAATACTGTTCCCTGCCTGTCTTCGGTGCGATACCAAGAATGAAGTCAGGGGATTTCCCTGAGCGTCACATGGGGTTGACGCCATACCAGGAGCACCCTGACACTGTCCAGGCGATCTCCTTTGCTGAAGAAGTCGCCGGGAAGTATCTCGACATGGATGGGATCCTGGAAGCGGCAAGGTCGGTTGAGCCATTGGTGCTCGAAGGAGAAAAGAGAGTACTCGCGCATGGGGAGAAAGGAGGTTCACATCTCAGTCTCGGTGAGGCATCGTGTCATAGCGTCAATGTTCTTCCTCCTGTAAGAATCGGCGTTGTCCGAGACTCGGCGTTCCAGTTTTACTATCCGGAGAATTTCGAGGCCCTTGAGCACTGCGGCGCAGAGCTCGTTGAAACAAGCGCCCTCACAGCGAGCCATCTGCCTGATATCGATGCCCTTTATATCGGAGGGGGGTTCCCCGAGACCCACGCCATAGCCCTTGCTGAGAATACTGAGTTCCGCGACTCCCTCAAGAATGCCGTCAATGAGGGGCTGCCTGTTTATGCAGAGTGCGGCGGCCTCATGTATCTCGGTGACGGTCTGCTCCTCGATAGCAAGGCCTATCCCATGGCAGGCATCTTTCCCCTGGTCTTCTCTCTTGAAAGGAAACCCCAGGCCCACGGATATTCAATAGCCGAAGTCGTCAATGAAAACCCCTTTTATGCCAAAGGTACGGTGCTGAGGGGCCACGAGTTCCATTATTCGAAACCCCTGTACGGCGCTGATGACAGGGCCGGGGTTACCTATGCCTTCAGGATGAAGAGGGGTCATGGGATGCGCGACACTATGGACGGAATCTGTTTCAAGAATGTTTTGGCAACGTATACCCATCTCCATGCGCTCGGCGCAAGGGAGTGGGTTGAAGGGATGATAAGGCAGGCTGCAGCACACCGGAGAGCAAGGAGTGCTAAGCAGAATGCATAGGTCCTTTTAGACAGTCAGATCACTGAGGGAATTTGTGCCCTTACTCAAAGACGAAATTAAAGATGCGCTCAAGAGGAAAGACTTCGAAGGGGTGATAGGGCTTGCCCTGAAGAACAAGAAAGTCCTTAGCATCCTCATATCCCTCGCCTATGACAAGGAAGACGTTCTATGCTGGAGGGCTATTGAGGCGATGGGAAAGGCGGCAGGAGCGGTTGCCGAGGAGGACCCTTCCGCGGTCAGGAATATCGTACAACGCCTCATCTGGTCCGTCAGAGAAGAGTCGGGCAGTATCGGGTGGAGCGCGCCGGAGATGCTCGGGGAGATTGTTCGGAACAGCCCTGCGGCCTTTGCGGATATACCGTCCATCATCCTCTCCTTCCATGAGGAAGAGATGTTCCTGAAAGGCGTATTGTGGGCGATGGGCAGACTTGCCGAAGCCGGCCTTGTCCATCATGTGACAGGAGCTGCTGAACTATCGATGGCGTGCCTTAACCATAACGACCCGCAGGTAAGATGTCTTGCGGCGATCGCTGCTTGCCATATGAAGCTCGGCGGTGCAAAGGATGCAATCTCCCGTATGATCTCGGATACGGAGCGCATTACGATTTATGAGGACCATGAGTTGAGAGCTGAGACGGTTGGAGATATCATGAAGAGCGTATCCGCGGGCTTTCCGTGCGCTCATTGACTTTTTGCGACCGGGGATTTATGATACTCGAACGAAGCGGACGCTCCAGACCGAGATGAAGCCGAGAGTTAGAGAAGACAAAGCCGAACCGGCAAAATGTCCCTTCTGTAGTGAATATCTCAAAGCCCCTGAGAGGATCAAGACGGCCACAGGGGAATCTCTTGGAGGACGGTGCCGTTGCGGTGCCGTCTATTGCCTCGACCCGACGGGGCATAATGTGGGAGAGGCCTATCTTGATGCCCTTACCCTTGCCTATGGGGAAGAACTCGATCTGGCAAGCGAGGATTCCTATGAGGAGGTCGTCTTGAATTATGATGCGAGAGCACACAAGCTCTCTCCCGTAAAAGAGATACGGCGGCTAGACTCTTCGGGTAAGATGGTATTCGTAAGAGTGCGAGACACCATAGATAAATGAGGCAAATTGATCAATAAGTTATTTTAATTTGACCGGCGGAGGAGTCATATATTATGGTTTATACCTAATGCGGTAATGCGCTTGTATGGATACGTCGAAAAATTACTGGGAGGAAAGAGGGATTATCCCTTCCATTTGGAAAAAACGGCTCAGAAAGGAGAATTAGGTTATGCCTACCATGGAATTTCAGGGGAAACAATACGAAGTCGATGATGACGGGTATCTCGTAAACCTCGACGACTGGAACAAGGACCTCGCCGGACACATCGCAAAACTGGAGGAGATCGAAATGACCGAGGCTCACTGGGAGGTCGTCAACTTCCTCCGGGACTATTATGCGAAGTATCAGATCGCTCCCATGATCAAGATCCTTGTCAAAGAGATCGGCAAGGTTATGGGTCCTGAGAAAGGGAACACGAAATATCTTTATGAACTCTATCCGGGCGGACCTGCAAAGCAGGCTTGTAAGATTGCCGGACTCCCGAAACCGACAGGTTGCGTATAGACGAAGAATCGGGAAAAAACTTTTGAGTTGCAGCAATTCTCTATGGATATGAAGGGGATTGCTTGATCTCTTCCGCTCCTCGCAATGACATCCGGAATGTCCCTCGGTCATTGCGAGTGAAGCGGATTGTGTTATGCCATATGCCCTTCGGGAATCGTTGCAAGTCCTTCATTTCGCTCTATGAGAGAAGGAGTAATGAATGTGAGTCTTGAGAAGTTCCTGTCGGAAAGACGATCAGCCATCGTAGCGAAATGGTTCGAAAAGACCATCGAGGTCTTTCCTCAGGATACCTCTCCTTTTCTGAGAAACCGGGAGAGCAGGTTCAGGAACCCCCTCGGGCACACGCTCTCGAAGGGCATAGAGGGTCTCTTCGATGAGCTCCTCTCGGGCGGGGGCGATCATGAAAAGCTCTCATCCATCCTCGACACGATCATCAGGATCAATGCAGTTCAGGAAATTCCCCCATCCCAGGCCGTAGCCTTCATCTTCAGCCTCAAGAACGTGATCAGGGAAGACCTCAAGAAGGAGATCAGGGAAGAGAGGCTTTATGACGAATTATCGGCATTCGAGTCAGGAATCGACGCCATGGCCCTCCTGTCCTTTGATCTTTACATGAAATGCAGGGAGAAGATCTATGATCTCAGGGTAAAGGAACTGAAGCAATGGGGCTTGAGACCTGTAGAGAGCAGATGAGACTTGCGTGGCTGCGCAAGAACCTGTCCGGCAGGACGGAGTTTTTAGTGACAACGTAACCCAGGAAAGAGGTAACCAATGAAAATACTGCTTCCCTTCTTTTCGGTACTCGTGCTTGTTTTGCTCGTCTTTGTCGGGGTCCAAGGGGCGAACCTGCATTTTCTCTTCGGTGTCATCATCCCCTATGCAGCCTTTGCCATCTTCACGGTCGGTATTATCTACCGTGTCTTAAAATGGGCGAGTGCGCCGGTGCCCTTCTGCATCCCCACTACCTGTGGACAGCAGAAATCCTTCCCCTGGATCAAACAGGATAAACTCGAAAACCCATCCACCACCCCGGGTGTTATCGGCAGAATGGCCCTCGAAGTCCTTGTTTTCCGTTCCCTCTTCAGGAACCTCAAGACCGAATTAAGGGACGGCCCGCAGCTTTCCTATGGATCAGAGAAGTGGCTCTGGCTTGCGGGACTCGCTTTTCACTGGTCATTTCTTCTTATCCTCATCAGACACCTGAGGTTTTTTGTTCAGCAGGTGCCTTTCCCTATCCGGCTGGTAGAGGCGCTTGACTCCTTTTTCCAGATAGGGGCGCCTCTGTTTTATATGACAGACGCAATCATCCTCCTGGCCGTAACATACCTCTTAATCAGGAGAGTATATCTTCCCCAGATACGGTACATCTCCCTTCCCGCGGATTATTTCCCCCTCTTCCTGATTCTCGGCATCGCACTATCAGGTGTTCTCATGAGATATTTCTTCAAAGTCAATGTCGCGGGTGTGAAGGAGTTGACGATGGGACTCATCAGCCTTAACCCGGCAATACCGCGGGGGATCGGAGCCATCTTTTATGTCCATCTCTTTCTCATCAGTATCCTTTTCGCCTACTTCCCCTTCAGCAAACTGGTGCACATGGCAGGGGTCTTTCTCAGCCCCACGAGGAACATGCCGAACAACAGCAGGATGGTGAGGCACATCAACCCATGGAACTACCCTGTCAAGGTCCATACTTACGAAGAATACGAGAATGATTTCAGGGATAAAATGAAGGCCGCTGGAATTCCAGTAGAAAAGGAGTAGCTATGGCGAAATTTACTGCAAAACCGAATGACCTGGCGAACATAAATTACACCCCGCCCAAGACCGAATGGATAGATACTCCTGTCGGAATCAGGGAGCACATGTTCTGTCATGGAGCAAAGCCGAAGGAGCTTGAGACCGTGGGCTTTCCCAATGCGAGGGAATGGAGGCCGAGCGAAGAAGACTGGAAGCTTCCCGAAAACTGGGAGAAGACCGTCCTCGAAGGAATGAAGAACCTTCTCGGAAAGTACCGTTCCTTCCAGGTCTTTATGGATATCTGCGTAAGATGCGGAGCGTGCGCTGACAAGTGCCACTTCTTTATCGGATCCGGTGACCCGAAGAATATGCCTGTGCTCAGGGCCGAGCTCCTCAGGTCGGTATACAGGGGGAACTTCACCGTTGCAGGAAAGATCCTGAGGAAGATCGCAGGCGCGAGGGAACTCGCCCCTGAAGTGATCAAGGAATGGTGGTATTACTTCTATCAATGCACCGAATGCCGGCGCTGCTCGGTCTTCTGTCCTTATGGCATAGACCAGGCCGAGATCACGATGATGGGCAGGGAGCTGCTCAATCTCCTCGGACTACAACTTGGCTGGATAGGCGGGCCGGTGGCGAACTGTTACATGAAGGGAAACCACCTCGGCCTTGAGCCCCATACCATCACCTCAAGTATCGACTTCTTCCTCGATGATATCGAGACGATCACCGGGATCAGGATAACCCCCACCTTTAACAGGAAGGGCGCCGAGATCCTCTTCGTAACGCCTTCGGGCGACCTCTTCGCCAACCCCGGGACCTATACGGCGATGGGATATCTCATGCTCTTCCATGAACTCGGGCTCGACTACACCTGGAGCACCTATGCCTCTGAGGGCGGAAACTTCGGGTTCTTCACGACGAATGAAATGGCGAAACGGCTGAACTCAAAGATCTATGCCGAAGCCAAGAGACTGGGAGTGAAGTGGATCCTCGGAGGCGAATGTGGCCATATGTGGAGGGTCATCAATCAATATATGGATACCTGGAACGGTCCGGCTGATTTCCTCGAGATTCCGAAATCGCCCATCACAGGGACGGTCTTTGAGAATGCACGCTCGACGAAAATGGTCCATATCGCTGAGTTCACTGCGGATCTGATCAAGAACGGCAAACTCAAACTCGATCCGAGCCGCAATGACCACCTCAAGGCGACGTACCATGACTCTTGCAACACAGCACGGGGAATGGGGTTCTTTGAGGAGCCCCGGTACGTGCTCAAGAGCGTCTGCAACCATTTCTATGAGATGCCCGAGGATACGATCAGGGAAAAGACCTTCTGCTGCGGCAGCGGCACCGGTCTCAACGCCTCTGAGAATATGGAGCTGAGGATGAGGGGAGGGTTCCCCAGGGCCAATGCCGTCACCTTTGTCAAGGAGCGGCATGGGGTGAATATGCTCGCCAATATCTGCGCCATCGACCGCGCCACCCTTTCGACCTTGATGGACTACTGGGTGCCTGGCGTGGCAGTGGCAGGTCTTCACGAGCTGGTCGGTAACGCCCTTGTGATGAAGGGAGAGACGGAGAGGACACAGGACCTTCGCCTCGAACCGCTTCCGGGAAAGGAGGGGAAGGAGTAATGAAGATATACAATGGCGGCAAGATCTTTATCGGGCTGCTCATCTTCGCGGCGTTTATGACGTTCCCATTTTTCTACAATATGGGAAGGGCCAATCCAAGACCCGAGCCGAAGACCGATACGCCGGCCATCCTCCAATGGGAAAAGGAATACGGGAAGAAGGAATGCGTGGAGCCGAAGGCATTCATGAGGGCCGAGCATATGAAGCTCTTGAATAACTGGAGAGACTTTGCCGTGCGCGACGGCCAGAGGCTCTATGTGAATTCTGAAGGGAAGAAGTTTACGATCAGTCTTCAGAACACCTGCATGCATTGCCACTCGAACAAGAAAGAGTTCTGCGACTCATGCCACACCTATATGGCTGTGAAGCCTTATTGCTGGGACTGCCATATCGCACCTAAGGAGAAGACGTCATGAACAGGAGAGAATTCTTAAAGATAGCGGGAATGTCGACGGTCCTCGGGCTTGGAGGCGCAGCGCTCAGGCTCCATTCAAACGAAGTCGAGGCCTCCCATGTGCTTGTCGATGAGAAGGCCCTCACGGCGAAGAGATGGGCCATGGTCATTGACATGAGGAAGCTCAAGACAGAAGAAGACTACCGGAGAGTCACGAGTGCTTGCCATCGCATCCATAATGTCCCTGATTTCGGGAACCCAAAGGATGAGGTCAAGTGGATATGGACCGACACCTTCGAGCACACCTTTCCGAGTCAGGAGAGTGAGTATATTGAAGAGGAACTCAAGCACAAACCCTTCCTCCTGCTCTGCAATCATTGTGATAATCCGCCCTGCGTGAGGGTCTGCCCCACAAAGGCCACATTCAAGAGAAAAGACGGAATTGTGATGATGGACCAGCATCGCTGCATCGGGTGCAGGTTCTGCATGGCTGCCTGTCCCTTCGGCGCACGGAGCTTCAATTACCGGGACCCGAGGCCCTTTATCAAGGAGCAGAATCCTGAGTATCCTACGAGGACGATCGGCGTTGTCGAAAAGTGCACCTTCTGCTTCGAGAGGCTTGTCAAGGGGCTGAGACCTGCCTGCGTCGAGGAGTCGAACGGCGCACTGATCTTCGGCGATCTCGACGACCCGAACTCGGAGGTCAGGAAGGTCCTCAGCGCGCACTTTACGATTCGGCGCAAACCTGAACTCGGGACTCAGCCGAGTGTCTACTACATCATAGGAGGGAATGAGAATGCTTGAAAAGGCGCTCGTCGGAAGCCGAAGATACTGGACATGGATGCTCTTCCTGCTCGCCATTATCGGAGCGGGTTTCATTGCCTATATCTATCAGTTTAAGAATGGTCTGGGAGTGACAGGCCTGAGCAGGGATGTGTCATGGGGCCTTTACATAGGACAGTTCACCTTTCTTGTCGGCGTAGCCGCATCCGCGGTGATGCTTGTCATCCCCTATTATCTCCACGACTTCAAGAAATTCGGGAAGATCGTCATCCTCGGAGAATTTCTGGCTGTCTCTGCAGTGACCATGTGCGTCCTCTTTATCTTTGTTGATATGGGCCAGCCAATCCGCATCTATAACGTCGTGCTCCATCCCACTCCCAATTCAGTGATGTTCTGGGATGCCCTTGTGCTCATCGGGTATCTGACGCTGAACCTCATCATCGGCTGGACCACCCTCGGCGCGGACCGCAAGGCGGTGGCGCCGCCTGCATGGGTGAAACCCCTCATCTATCTTTCTATCCCCTGGGCGATCAGTATTCACACCGTCACAGCCTTTCTTTACGCTGGACTTCCGGGAAGACATTTCTGGCTTTCAGCCATCATGGCTGCCCGTTTCCTCTCTTCTGCCTTTGCCGGTGGTCCTGCTCTTCTCATTATCCTTGCCCTCATCGTGAGAAGGCTCACGAAATTCGATCCCGGCAGGGAGCAGATCCAGGCCCTCTCGAAGATCGTTACCTATGCAATGGTCGCAAACGTCTTCTTCCTCGGCCTCGAATTCTTTACGGCCTTCTATAGCAGCATCCCGGGGCACATGAATTCCTTCAAGTATCTCTATGTAGGACTTGAAGGCCATGCCAAACTCGTTCCCCTCATGTGGGTATCAAACATCCTTGCTGTCGTATCTCTCGTCATCCTCATCAACCCCATCACCCGCAGGGATGAGAACAAACTGGCGGTGGCATGTGCATCTCTTTTTATCGCTCTCTGGATCGATAAGGGTTTCGGCCTTGTTGTTGGCGGATTCATTCCCAACCCCTTCGAGAAGATAACAGAATACTGGCCAACCGTACCTGAAACGATGATTGCCCTCGGTATCTGGTCGATCGGGTTTCTCGTTCTTACCGCCCTTTACAAGATAGCGATCTCGGTGCGGGAAGATACGGAAGGAATAGAAATAGAACACTGAGAAGTCAGGGATTTCTCCAGAAGAGGCTCGTTCCCCCGGAATGAGCCTCTTCTGTCTTGAGAGACTGCAGGGAGGCTCTTTCGCATTGTGTTCTAACCCATATTACAGGCCAAGGAGGTCCTATGAACACCCTATGGAATTTCCTCTATAATCTTGTCCTCAGCCTCTGGATAGGCGGAATGTCCATCTTCACCTTTATCATTACCCCGGCCATATTCAGGTCCTTCGGGCGGGATATGGCCGGGGAGATTGTAGGCAAGCTCTTCCCCGGCTACTTTCTTGAGAATATTATTTTTTCCGTGGCTGCCTTGGTCTTTTTTCTCCTTACGGGATTCCCCCCTTCAGCGGCGGGCCATAGGCTATCGCTCTTTCTCATTGTCGTAGCAATCCTTATCAACCTTTTCGTCTCCTTCAGATTGCACCCAGAAATCAAGAAGGTGAAGGAAGAGATCCATTCCTTCGAGGCCCGTCCTCCCGACGCGCCTGCCAGAGTACAGTTTAGCCGCCTCCATGCCGTGAGCGCGGTGCTGAATCTCATAGTCCTTGCAGACGGTTTAGTGCTGCTGCTGATTGTGACGAGCGTGAGGAGATAAAAATCCAACCCCAGATTGGGACAATCACAGAGGGACATTTATCTGGCCCATCTATCTGCCTGAATGCCCTTATCGCTCGATTTGGGAATACCGTAACTGCACTGCATGTGAATTTCAGTTCGGCCCCGAATTCTCCGATGCCAATGTTGCATCTCTGCTGTTGAAGGCGTTTTGAAGTGAATTTTGTAAACCAAAATAGGAAGGATATCTATTTAATATTATTTATAATTTTGGTGCCGAAGGCGGGACTCGAACCCGCATGGGTTGCCCCACACGCCCCTCAAACGTGCGTGTCTACCAGGTTCCACCACTTCGGCATACAGGGATGATACTACAAAAAAGCCCTCTATTTCAACTCGACCTTCTCCATAGGAGCATCGAGGATTTTGTCGATGAGACTACCCTCCTCGATGCCAAGCCTTGTTCGGCGATGATTTCTCTTTCTTTTCGCTCCTCTGGTATAATAGCGGCGTGGCAGAAGGAGGGGTGGCCGAGCGGTTGAAGGCGACGGTCTTGAAAATCGTTGTAGGGGTGACTCTACCGTGAGTTCGAATCTCACCCCCTCCGCCACCTGACGTGCTGCTTCTCTCGAAGAGCACCCCTGAAAGGCGGAGATTCGACTTCGCGACGTCTGTCGAGAACAGAAATCCCGGCGCCTTCTGCCATGACAGAAGAGTTTAAACGGTGTCTTTCAATCATGGGCCTCCTCATATCCGGAGGTTCATTTCAGGTTTGCCATAGGTATGGAGATGCATGATTTCAGAGGCACGATCGCTTTAGTAACGGGAAGCTCCCGCGGTATCGGGCACGCTTTGGCCCTCGCCTTTGCACGTTCCGGCGCCGATGTGGTCATCAACTACAGGAAGTCGGGAGGGAAGTCCGAGGAGCAGGGTGCGATGCTGTCGAAGCAGATAGAAGAGATGGGGCGACGTGCATACCTCATCCAGGCCGACATAGCGGTGAAGGCGTCGGTGAATCACCTGTTCAGCGAGATCAGGGAGCGGTGCGGCCGCCTGGATTTTCTTGTACTCAACGCTGCAAAGGCGCCCTTTAAGCCCTTGGAACAGCTCTTTGAACGGGAGCTTCGTCAACTCGTGGAGACAAATTTTCTAGGGAACATCTTCTGCGTTCAGGAGGCCCTTCCCCTTTTCGAGAAGAGAGGAGGGGGGAAAATCGTTTTCATATCGAGCCTCGGAAGCCGCTTTTACAACACTTCCTATCCTCTGGGAACGATGAAGGCTGCAATGGAGGCGGCTGTGAGGGACCTCGCCGAGAGCCTGAGCGACAGGAAGATATCGGTCAATGGGGTCTGCGGCGGAATCGTCAAGACAGACTCCTTCAAGATACTGAGGCGGCTCTGGGACGAGGTTGCACAGATACCTGATGAACTTTTTGTTGAGCCCGATGAGATAGCTGATGCTGCGCTCTTTCTCTGCGGCCCGGCAAGCAGAGGGCTATGTGGCCAGACGATTGTTGTTGACCGGGGGCTCAGCAACAGGCTCCACAGACCGGTAACGGTAAGACAGAGAGAAAATCAGTAGCACAAAGCGGAGGACTCTTGTATGAAAGAGAAGTTCATTTCGGAAGAAACGGTTCTTGAAGAGGTAAAGAAAGGGGTCGCTGAGACCCTCAACAGGGATAAGGCCTCAATCGGGCCTGAGGACTCACTCATGAAGGACCTGGGAGCAGAGTCCCTGGACTTTCTCGACATAACGTACCGTTTGGAGCAGACCTTCGGGATCAAGATGGCTCGCCATTTTGTCCTCGAACATGTGGAAGAGATGTTCGGTGAGGGCTCGGCAATCGATGAGAACGGCCAATTGACGGACAAGGCCGTTGAACTCCTGAAGATCAGGGCGGGAGGAGACCTTCCTGCTGAAATCCATGCGGGAATGGATATGGACGAGGTGCCTACCCTCGTTACGGTGAAGACCATGACCATGGGAGTCATGGATATCCTCGACAGCCTTCCCGGAGCATGCGCGGCCTGCGGCAACTCAGCCTGGAAGACGGAAAACGGTGTCCGCATCGTCTGCGGCTCCTGCGGCGCAAACGCAACCTTTGACAACGGCGACGATCTCATGAAGGCCTGGCTTAGCAAGGTTCAGGAAGAGAAAAAGCTCTTCTGAGCGGGGTATTGTTCACAGGCGTGTCATGCTGACATCATCTTCCAGACGGAGGGTCGTCATTACCGGATATGGTATGGTGACGCCTCTGGGAAAGAATACCGAGGATACCTTTGAGAAGGCCTCTCAAGGGAAATCGGGAATTGATTATCTGTCGAGGTTCGATACCTCGGGCCTTCCCTGCAGGATAGGCGGAGAGGTTAATGACCAATGGCTTGAGAAGGAGGAGGACGAGAAGTCTCTCAGGCTTCTTGCCTTCTCTTCCCGTGGCCTCAGGCTGATGGCAAAAGCGACCCGCGAGGCTGCGGGTCAGGCAGGTCTGGACCATGTCGTGAAGAGGGAGAGAATCGGCTGTGTTCTCGGTTTTCACGGAGACAATCCTTCGGTCGAAGACCTTGTCTTGCTCCACAGGTATTATGACGGAAAAGGATGGGATAGTCGCGGACTCCTCTCCCTTGAAGGATACTCACATCTAAACTTTCTCCGGAGAAAACCTGACGTTGGCGGTGCGATCCTGTCGAGACTTTTTCGGTGTGCGGGACCGGCGCTCTCTATCGCATCGGCCTGTGCTGCAGGTTCTCAGGCCATCGGTGAGTCCTTCCGGATCATTCGTGACGGCAGGGCCGATGTGATGATTGCAGGAGGATGTGATTCCCAATTGAATTTCGTCGGCTTTGTCGGCTTCGTCCTTATCAAGGCCCTGGCTGAGAAATACAGTACCCCCCAGAAGGCGTCACGACCCTTTGACAGGAAGCGGAGCGGCTTTGTCATGTCGGAGGGAGCCGGAGCGGTTATCCTGGAGGATCTTGAGCACGCTAGATCGCGGGGGATTCCCATACTCGGCGAAGTGCTCGGATATGGGGTCTCAGCCGACGCCTATCGCATCACTGACACCCATCCCAAGGGGCTCGGCGCCGTGCTGGCGATGAGGGGTGCTATAGAGGACGCTTCGCTCTCTTCTGCGGACATTGACTACATCAATGCCCACGGGACTTCCACGGCGCAAAACGATCCTACCGAGACGACCGCGATAAAGGAGGTCTTCGGAGAACGGGCGCGGGAGATTCCTGTGAGCAGCAACAAGTCCATGCTCGGCCACACCATAGGTGCTGCCGGGGCGATCGAGGCCATACTGACGCTTGTGGGCATGAATCGTTCGATCATCCTTCCGACGATTAACTACGAGTTTCCCGATCCGAAATGTGACCTCGATTATGTACCGAACGAGGCGCGAAGAAAGAAGCACGGCAGGGCACTGTCCAATTCTTTCGGGTTTGGAGGGCAGAATGCCTGTCTCTGTATCGGCAGGTATGATGACCGAGACGACGGACCTTCTCTTTGCCTGGACAGCCATGCCCCATGACCGCGTCGTGATCACAGGGGCAGGCATCGTCTGTTCCCTCGGCAACAGTCTGCCGTCTGTATGGGATGCGATCATTTCCGGAAGCTCGGGAATCAGGCCCGTGGACGGTTTTGATGCCCGTGGCTTTGATTGCTCCGTCGCCGCTCAGGTACGGGATCTCCAGCAGTCCCTGGGAGTCGATCCCAGGGAGACGCGGATCATGAAGACCCATTCCTCCATGCTTATGAAGGCAACACGTGATGCCTTTTTCGCGTCCGGTCTTGACGGGGCTCAGATCCCGAGGGAATCGATCGCTTTTTTTGCTGGCATGGGGATGGTTGATTACAGCGTAGACGATCTCCTTCCCGCTGTCATGAAGTCCCTCGATGGCCGGGGAACCATCGACTATGCCGCCTTTTATGCCGAGGGGTATAGGGAGATCCATCCCCTTTGGCCGCTCTCGATGCTCAATAACATCAGTTTCTGTCAGGTGGCTATAGACCTTGACATTCAGGGAGAGAACACGGTCCTTTCCCCCCATGCAGACTCGGGCGCCCAGGCTGTTTCAGAGGCGATGAAGTCCGTTGAGGACGGGAAATGCATCGCTGCCCTCGCGGCCGGTGTGAGTGAGACAATAACGCCCTTCAGTCTTGCGCGCGGCCACCTCTCAGGCATTCTCAACAGGAGCGCCGGATCCGCGGAGGATTGCGTGAAGCCTTTTGATGCGAATCGGAAAGGAACGGTCCTCGGTGAGGGATGCGGAGTCGTGGTGATCGAGAAGGCTTCGACCGCGGAGAAGAGGGGCATCATCCCCCTCGCCGTGATAACGGGCTATGGAAGCGCCTGTGAGGCTGAGGCGCATCTCCCCGGGCCCACGGTAAAGGCCCTTGGAGCCTCGATGAAGAAGGCCCTCAGCCGTGCGGAGATCGGTCCCTCCGACATCGACCTCATCATTTCCCATGGCGAGGGGACACCGAAGGGCGACGGGAACGAGATCGAGGCAATCCATGAGGTCTTCTCTCAATCTCCTGAGCGTGTTCATGTCTTCTCTTCAAAGGCCGCGGTCGGGCATCTCCTCGCGGCCGCTCCTCTCGTTGATCTTGTCCTGGGCATATCGATCCTCGGGTACGGCATCATACCGATGACGCTCAATACCCGTAATCCCGATCCCGCGATACGGTTTAGCCTTGTCACCGGCGAGCCCCGGAGATGCGATATAAGGAGGATTCTCATCAACTGCCAGAGTACCGAGGGTCAGGCTGCATCGCTTGTCATCGAAAGTACCAGCAGGTAGATAGCATTATGCGATTCCTCATGTATGATTCGGTGATTCAGATCGAGAAAGGGGCATCCATAACAGGGGTGAAGACCTTTTCCCTTACCGAGGAATTCCTGAGAGGGCATTATCAGAAGAAGGCCATCGTACCCGCAGTGCTCCTGATCGAGGCCATGGCCCAACTCCTCGGCTGGCTCATCATCTATTCCTATGATTTCAAGCTCTCCACGTTCCTGGCCCTTGCCGAGGAAGCCGTCGTGGCACCAGACCTGAGGCCCGGATTCAGCGCAGAGATCCATGCCGAGCTCATCTCGACGTCGAAGAGGGACTCCCTGGGAAGGGTTAGCATGTCTGTCGGCGGGAGAGAGATAGCCCATGTCAACCGCATCATTTATGGCCATCTCTCCGGGGTCAATCCCGAAGACCTGCGGAGACTCTTCGGATATTACAGCGGCCTGAGCGAAGCGGAACGATGAACGGTGCAGCGAGATGAAGAAACGGCGAGTCGTCATTACAGGCCTAGGACTGGCAACGTGCCTCGGCCTCTCTGTGGAAGAGAACTGGCAGAGCGTCCTGAAGGGCGAGTCGGGCATACGGAAGCTTGACTGCCCTTTTTCCGACAGCTCACCCATCCAGGCTGCCGGTGCGATGCGTGAAGAGGACATGGAGGCCATCGTCAGGGAATTCAGGGAAGAAGGGAAGACGGAAGGAGAGAAGAAGACGCTCATCGCCCTCTGGGCTGCGCAGCAGGCTTTGAGGGACGCTGCCCTTCCTATGGAGTATGGCGACCGAGAACGATACGCTGTCGCCCTTGCATCGGGAATAGGGATTAACCGTTTAGAGGATATCGCCCGGTGGATCAACAAGGACCGTACCTTCGATATGATCCGCTTCGGCAAAGAGTTTTCAGAGGTGCACAGGGAGTCAATTATGAGGAACCTTTCTCACAGGCCTTCGTCGCTCATCGCCAAGAAGTTCGGGCTCCTGGGAATGAATGCCACGGTGACTGCAGCCTGTGCTTCTGCCACTCAGGCCATAGGCATAGGGTACCGGGCGATTCAGCGGGGAGAGGCCGATGTGATGGCAGTGGGCGGCTCCGACACGATGACCAATCCTGTGGGCCTCATCTTCTTTGTGCTCCTGAATGCTGCATCAACCTCTCACGAAGAGCCCCGAACCCTCTGCAGGCCCTTTGACAGGAGGCGGTCGGGACTGGTCATGGCGGACGGGGCAGCGGTTGCGGTCCTTGAGGAGGAATCACACGCCCTTCAGAGAGGGGCGCGGATCTATGCTGAAGTCGCAGGATACGGGGCCTCCCTCGATGCATACCAGCTCACCCGGCCCCATCCTGAAGGACGGGGAGCCGTGCAGTCAATGCGGGCCTCCCTTGATGACGCGGGCCTCGGTACGGATGAGATCGACTACATCAATGCCCATGGAACAAGCACAAAACTGAACGACGTGGTCGAAACCCTGGCCGTCAAGGAGGTCTTTGGAGAGAAGCGCGCGTACCGGATTCCGATCAGTTCAAGCAAGTCCATGATAGGCCACACCCTGGCAGCCTCGGGCGCCCCTGAATTCGTCTTTACCGTGCTCAGTGTGCAGCGAGACGCGATCCATCCCACAATAAACCTCTCTCAGCCCGATCCCAAGTGCGATCTCGATTACGTTCCCGGCGTCATGAGGACACAGACCGTCAAGGCCGCCATATCCAACTCCTTTGGGTTCGGCGGTCAGAATGCATCGGTCGTGGTGAAAAAATACCGGTGAGGAGCGGTGATGAAGATAGACTTGAGTAATAAGGTAGCCCTCGTTACCGGAGGGTCCCGGGGAATAGGAAGGGAGACGAGCGTCTGCCTCGCAGAGGCAGGAGCGCGTGTCATCATTAATTACAACAGGTCTCACGGAGAGGCCGAAAAAGTGAAGGATCAGGTTATGCGCTCAGGGGGAGATGCCGAAATATTCCAGGCTGACATCGGTCTTCCGGAAGAGATCGAGAGGTTGTTTGCATGGATCAGGAAAGACTACGGCAGGCTGGACATACTCGTGAACAATGCAGGCATGATAAAGGACAACCTCCTCTTAAGCATGACGCTGACCGAATGGGACAAGGTCGTCAATCTCAACCTGAGAGGGGCATTTCTCTGCACCCGGCATGCTGCAGAGATGATGCTCTCCACCCACTCAGGGAAGGTCATCAATATTGCCTCCATCAGCGCAATCAAGGGAGGGAGGGGGCAGACAAACTACGCTGCTGCAAAGGGGGGGCTCATCGCATTCACCCGTGCCTGTGCTGTAGAGCTCTCCGGAAAGGGGATACAGGTGAATGCCATTCTGCCGGGCATGATTACGACCGATATGACGACGAGAGTGAGAAAGAGGGCAGGAGAGATGATTCTCAGGGAGATTCCCAGCGGGAGATTCGGCGTTCCGGCGGACGTGGCGAACCTCGTCGTCTTTCTTGCCTCTGACAGGGCGGATTATATCACCGGTCAGACTATCGTTATTGACGGAGGTCTGAGCATCGCATGAGCCCTCTCTATCAGGGCATTGATATTGTTGATGTGCAAAAATTCAGGGCTGTCCTGGCGCGGAACCCGGGACTCACTGAAGAGCTCTTTACCGGGAATGAGCGGGAGTACTGTCTGTCGAGGAGAGACCCTTCTCTGCACCTTGCGAGCTGCTTTGCTGCAAAGGAGTCATATCTGAAGGCCATGGGAACCGGTTTCCACAGGACAGGCATAGATTACATCTTCCAGGAAATAGAGGTCGGCTGCACGAATCCGGGCAAGCGAGAGATTTTGATACAAGGGTGGGCGGCAAGGTTGGCAAAGAGACGGAAGATTCGACACTGCACTCTTTCGATCTCCCATGCGTCCCGGTACGTAGTAGCAGCAGTGCTTCTCGCGGGAGACTGAGATCAAGAATCGGAGGAGAGATGCGATACCTACTCGTTGACCGTATCGTTGAAGTGAAAGCAGGACAGAAGATCAGGGGGACAAAGAATATCGCCATGAGTGAGGATTTTCTCGAATACCATTTTCCACGAAACCCCGTCATGCCGGGCATGCTGCTCCTTGAGGCTTTGGTCCAGTTGACGGGATGGCTCGAGGCCGCATCGTCGGACTTCAGGAACTGGTTTCTGCTTTCCAGGGTGCGGTCCTCGAGGTTTTATGGCTTCTCCCTTCCCGGAGACCAGGTTGAACTTGCTGTGGAACTTTCGCGTCAGTCTGGGCCTGACAACAGGGTCTATGCAGGAACTGCGATCGTGGAAGGGAAGAAGAAGGCCTCTGCCGAGTTCGAGGGAGAGATCATTCCCCTGGAAGAGATCGAAGATATCGAAAGTCAGCGGCGATCCTTTTCCCTGTTGACAAGAGAGAGGACATGAGCAACAAAAGAGAAGTAGTCATTACCGGCACGGGACTTGTGACGCCCCTTGGTATCGGTGTTGAAGAGAATTGGAAGAACCTGCAGGCGATGAAGACCGGCATTACCCGGATCTCCGACAATACCTTGCCGCTCTTCATGCAATACAAGGGTAGTATCCCGGCAATCGAAATCGACAGGGATGTCCCTTCCAGTCTCCAGCGGCAGCTGAAATTCCTCAATCGGGGTTCCCGTCTTGGCTTCGCCGCTGCACGTGAGGCGTTCCTTCAGGCCGGCGCCGACCTTTCCGATATAGAGCCCGGCAGAAGGGGACTCTACATAGCGTCTGGTGACCTGACAACGGCGGACTGTGTTTTCATGCACGAGGCCCTCGGTGACGCGACCAAAGGGGCATGGCAGGAGATCGACCGGGAGACGCTCAACGAGTCCGCGCTCTATAAGGTCAATCCGTACTTCCTTCTCGAGTCGATCTTG
>Ga0335070_10000421_pt1 | contig 47529 bp, 48 predicted proteins | sample Lox_Sample_13_FD_206722 | JGI IMG/M metagenome (GOLD analysis project Ga0335070, IMG submission 206722) | Soil microbial communities from Loxahatchee National Wildlife Refuge, Florida, United States - Lox_Sample_1.3 | ecosystem: Environmental > Terrestrial > Soil > Wetlands | place: USA... | reverse complement strand
CATGGACAGTTTCTTTTATCTTTGCGGTTATCATTACCATCATGCTCTGGTTCTTTCTAGCCAGGACGGACACCGGAAAGTCGATACGGGCCACTGCCCAGGACCTTGATGCTGCTCTCCTTATGGGCGTGAACGTAAAGCTGATGCGCGTGGTCACCTTTGGAATCGGTTCCGGACTTGTGGGCGCGGCAGGATGCCTTTTTATCCCCATTTATTACCTCTACCCTGCCCTCGGCGGGCAGTTCACACTCATCGCCTTTGTCATCACGATCCTTGGAGGGCTGGGCTCCACTGTGGGTGCAATCCTTGGCGGTCTCATACTGGGTGTCTTTGAGTCCATGACCTCCACCTATCTCGGGATGGGGTGGGCACCGGTGGGGAGGTTCGTGATCTTTGTCGCTTGCCTCATATTCCTGCCAGGCGGCGTTGCATCTCTCCTGAGGAGGAAGACTCTGGGTAAATGAAAAAATACGTTCCTCTTATCGCCTTTGCCCTTGCCGTGGTCCTACCTTTCGCAGGATTCAGTACCTACATCATGCATATGCTGATACTAGTTCTTATGTGGACAACCATAGGTATGTCATGGAACCTCCTTGGCGGGTACTGCGGCCAAGTGTCCTTCGGTCACGCTGCCTATTTCGGCGTGGGCGCGTACACTGCAGGTATCCTCTACTCAAAGCTGGGTGTATCACCCTGGTGGGGAATCCCGTTCAGCATTATCATCGTCGGCATCTTTGCCTTCATCCTTGGGTTTATAGTCCTGAGGTTGAGGGGACCTTTTTTTGCACTTGCGACCCTGGCCAGCGGTGAGGTTATGAGAATTACTGCGGAGAACCTTGTGGACTTCACCGGAGGCTCTCTCGGCATCATGATACAGGAGAGGACCTGGGTCGAGAAGATATGGTACTACTATATTATTCTGGTGATAACCGCGGCCAGTTTCTTCCTTGTAAAGAAATTGATTGAATCAAAGCTGGGATATTACTTCGTGGCTATCAGAGAGGACCAGGACGCTGCGGAATCCCTGGGAATAAATACTACGCTCTATAAGACCATCGCCTTGTGTCTGAGCGGGGCACTAACGGGAATTGCGGGCGCATTTTATACCAATTACATGGGGTATATTGACCCCAATGTGGTCTTTGCACTGCATGACATTTCGATCATCACCATCATGATCGTCATGGTGGGAGGGGTTGCCACCTACTGGGGCCCTTTTGTGGGCGCCATCATCATGGTGTTCTTGGCTGAATTTATCAGATCCATTCCCGGCCTTGGTACTGCGCACCAGACGCTCTTCGGGATCCTGCTCATTGTTATGATTATCTTTCTGCCTAACGGTATCGTGGGTGATTTCCCAAAGCTCAGGAGACTTTTGGGAATGGGAAGGACCTCACCATGAGCCTGCTCTCCGTCAAGAGGATTTCCATGTTTTTCGGAGGACTCGCTGCGATAAGTGATGTCTCTTTTGAGCTCAGGAAAGGTGAAATACTCGGACTCATCGGACCGAACGGTGCGGGGAAGACCACCATGTTCAATGTGGTGAATGGTTTCTATAAGCCTGCAAAAGGTGAGGTTTTCTTTAATGACCGGAAAATATCCGGGCTCAAGCCCAATCAGATCTGCAAGTTGGGGATTGCGAGGACCTTTCAGGTAGTGAAGCCCCTCCAGAGGATGAGCGTACTCGATAATGTCATCGCCTCCGCGTTCTTGAGGATGAAGAGCAGAGTTCAGGCAGAGGAAATCGCCCTGGAGACAATCAGGTTCACCGGTCTTAGTGATGACAGGGGCGTGATTTCGAAAGGCCTGCCCCTGGGAAAGCGGAAAAAACTGGAGATCGCGAGGGCACTTGCGACACAGCCTGAATTGCTGCTTCTGGACGAGGCCTTCGCAGGGCTCAACCCGCACGAACTTGATGAATCCATCGAGATAATAAGGAAGATAAAAGAAAGAGGGATAACTATCATGATTATTGAACACCACATGAAGGTCATTATGTCCATTTCGGACAGGATAGTGGTCCTTAACTATGGCGAGAAGATTGCCGAGGGAACCCCCCGGGAGATCGCACATAACCCCCTTGTGGTGGAGGCATATCTAGGAGAGGAAAAGAGTGCTTGAGATAAGGAACATTGATGTTTTTTATGGCGATGTCCAGGTGATATGGGATGTCTCCTTTGAGGTGAAAAAAGGGGAGGTAGTGGCCCTTATCGGTGCAAACGGAGCGGGAAAATCAACGACCTTGAAGACGATCTCCGGGATACTGAGGCCCAGGAATGGAGAGATACTGTTTGATGGCGCGCCTATCCATAAGGTGGAACCATACAGGCTCATAGAGATGGGTATCGCCCTCTGTCCTGAGGCAAGGCGACTTTTTGTAGAGATGACCGTGGAGGAAAATCTGGACATGGGTTCGCTGAAGGGTGAGGCGAAGAAGAAGCGGGAGAAGACGAAGGAGATGGTCTTTGAGCTTTTTCCCAGGCTCAAGGAGCGGAGAAAGCAGCTGGCCGGCACATTGAGCGGTGGGGAACAGCAGATGGCCGCGGTAGGGAGAGGACTGATGTCCTTGCCGAAACTGCTTATGTTCGATGAACCTTCCCTTGGGCTCGCTCCGATCCTTGTACGGGAGATATTCAATGTAATAAAAAGGATACGGGAAGAGGGGACCACGGTCTTGATCGTCGAGCAGAATGTAAAGCAGACCCTCGCCATTGCTGACAGGGCCTATGTGCTTGAGAGCGGCAGGATGGCACTCCAGGGAACAGGCGAATCGCTTCTGGGCGATGAGCATGTGAAGACCGCGTATCTGGGGGTATGAGAAAGAATCAGGTTAAGGCAAAGGTTGAGGCTGCTGAAGAACCTTCTTAACCTTAATCTTAATTAACCTTTTTTCGGAGGTGATGATATGTTCGTATCGCATTGGATGACGAGGAAAGTATACACTGTCAGTCCTGATGAGAGCGTTTCGGATGCAGTGAGCCTGATGAAGGAAAAGAAGATAAAGCATGTCCCGGTAGTCAAGGACGAGAAGCTTAAGGGTATAATCTCGGACCGGGACATAAAGGAGTTTACCCCTTCCAAGTGCACGACGCTTGATATCTACGAACTTCACTATATTTTTGCAAAGACAAAGATTAAGGATGTGATGAATACCAAAGTGGCGACCACCACACCAGAGATTCCGGTGGAAGAAGCAGCAGCGCTCATGTACGATCAGAATATAGGGTGTCTGCCTGTACTGGAGAACGGGAAGCTCGTGGGTATCATTTCTGATAGGGACATTTTCCGTGTTCTCATCGGTGTAACCGGAGTAAGGCATGGGGGGATCAGGATATACCTGACCATAGAGGATAAGCCAGGCACAATAAAGGATGTCGCTGATGTTATCAGAAACCACGGCTACAGGCTCCAGAGTATCCTCACCTCGTATGAATGGGTAAAGGAAGGCTACAGAAGGCTCGTGATAAGGACTAAGGGCAAGGGAGACTTTAAGGGTCTCAGGAAAGAGCTGGAGGAGCGGTTCAAGGGGGTGAGTATCAATCCGGGGAGCAGTGCTGATGAGCTCTTTACGGTACTGAAAGGCAAGTCAAAGGCATAGTAAGCCTGAGGTCATTTCCTCAGGGCTTTTCTATTCAGAAAAACCGGCCTTGGTCATCTTGGCAGGATTCAACAGCTTGTCTGCCTCTTTTTCGTCCAAATACCCCATCTCCACCACCACCTGCTTCACGGACTTTTTGTCCCTTAATGCCTTCTTCACCACCTCTGCCGCTTTGTCATACCCTATGAGGGGATTCAGCACAGTGGCAATTATGGGGTTCCTCAATATCAGTTCCGTCATATGCCCCTCATTCACTTCAAATCCCTTTATTGCCCTTTCTGCCAGAAGCCGTGACGCGTGTGCGAGAATGGTGATCGACTGAATAATGCTGTGTGCAATGACCGGCAACATCACATTAAGCTGAAAATCACCTGAGGCGTTGGCTATGGCGATGACGGTGTCATTCCCCATAACCTGTGCACATACCATCCGCATAGCCTCAGGGATCACAGGGTTCACCTTTCCCGGCATTATGGATGATCCTGGCTGGAGTGAGGGAAGCCTTATCTCAGCCAGGCCTGCCATGGGGCCGCTGTTCATCCAGCGAAGGTCATTGGAGATCTTCATGAGACTTGTTGCGCAGGTCTTTAGCTGACCTGAAAGCTCTGCAATGGCATCCTGTGCGGACTGTGCTTCAAAGTGGTTTTTGGCCTCCCTGAATTGAATATTTGTCAGTTCTGACAACCGTTTGGAAACTCTCTTCCCGAAATCCGGTTGCGTATTTACCCCGGTTCCCACTGCAGTACCGCCAATAGCGAGCTCCGCAAGGCGGGGGAGCGTATCTTTGATTCTCCCGATGGAATACTCAACCTGAGTTGCCCATCCCGACATCTCCTGTTCCAGGGTGATAGGCATGGCATCCATCAGATGGGTCCTGCCAGTCTTTACCGTTTTCTTATATTTCTTTTTTGTATGTGTTAGGGTCTGAAAGAGGAATTCCATGGAGGGGATAAAAAGCTCCTTGACCTGGATATAGGCGGAGACGTGGATTGCGGTTGGGATCACGTCATTGGATGACTGTCCCATGTTTACATGGTCATTGGGATGCACCGGAGATTTGGAATTCTTTTTTCCAGTGATCATTTCATTTGCCCTTGCGGCGATTACCTCGTTGGCATTCATGTTCGTTGATGTGCCCGAGCCTGTTTGAAAGATGTCCAGAGGGAATTGGTCATTGAACCTGCCTGCGATAATCTCCTCGCATGCCCTGATTATGGCATGGGAAAGTCTCTTATCGAGGAGCAGGGAATCCCCATTCACCTTTGCGCAGGCGAGTTTTATATACGCCAGGGAGCGGATAAACACCTCGGGAAATCTAATGCTGCTCACGGGAAAGTTCTCCACAGCTCTCTGGGTTTGCGCTCCCCAATACGCGTTCTTCGGAACCTTTATCTCTCCCAGGGAATCTTTTTCCAGTCTGAAGTCAGGCATGGAAATAAGTATATCATTATCCCCTTCCGTTTTCTATATCTTTTGTGAGGATGAATAGGGGTTATATTATGTTGAGGGTATTCCCGTTTAGGTGTATAATCAAGGCAAAGAGAGGAAGGAGCATACGATGCAGGAGAGCTGGAAATTCTTGGCCAAGAATGGTGAAGAGATCATGCTTAGATATGCAGTACCCAAGGATGCGGGGGATATTATTCAGACAGTGAAGTCCGCTTCTCCTGAGCGGAGTTATGTGCTCATGGAGCACTACGGCAAGAATCCAGCATCGGAAAAGGAATATATAACCGGGCTGGATCGTCAAAGGAATCTTCTCCTTGTTGCCCTCGCGGGCAGCACAGTAGTGGGAAGCCTTGCGGGTCTTCAGGCCGACGGTGGGCAGAGGCCGCAGACCGCCCATATCCTCAAGATAGGACTGCATCTCACAGAAGCATACCGAGGACAGGGGATTGGTTCAGAGATGTTAAACTACGCCATTGAATGGGCAGAGGAACATGGGTTCAAGAAGATGGAGGCGAGTATCTTTACCACAAACAAACGCTCCCTTCGTATGTTCGGCCGTGCCGGATTCGACGAGGAATGCAAAAAAAGAAGGCAGTTCCGGGTCGGCAATGAATTTATTGATGAGGTATGCATGGGGAAGCTGCTCGACTAGTTGCCTATCTCTGAATGGTCATTTGTTGAGTTCACCATGCACTACTCGTTCTTACCTCATAATCTGTAACAGTCGCACTCTGAGACTCCCGTGAGAAAGCGCATCTTCTCCCTCACCATATTCAGTATTGCAATGGGGTTCCTTGAAGCCGTGGTGGTTGTGTATCTGAGGCAATTGTATTACCCTGAAGGGTTCGTATTTCCGCTGAAACCCATGGTGCTGGAGGGATTTTATATCGAGTCTCTTCGTGAGGTTTCGACTCTTATCATGCTCGTCTCTCTGGGTGTGGCTGCAGGGAGGATTCTTTCTGAGAGGCTTGCATACATACTGTATTGTTTTGGTTTCTGGGATATCTTTTACTATGGCTGGTTAAAAGTGCTATTGGATTGGCCTCAATCGTTTCTCACATGGGATATATTATTTCTCATTCCCGTGGTATGGGCGGGACCCGTGTTGGCACCAATTACATGTGCATTCACCATGGTTGCTATTGCGGGATGCATTCTTTATTTCCATGACAAGAGGCGTGCGACCAAAATCAGTCCCCCTGAATGGGCGGTTTTGTCTCTCGGTGGCCTGGTTATTTTCTTCTCCTTTATCTGGGAATACACAAAGATGATGATACAAGGGGGTTTTATCTCACGTTTCCTTTCGCTGGGGACGGATCTCCAATTTCAGAAAGCCATTGCTCAGCATATCCCGGATTCATACAACTGGTACCTATTTGCGCTGGGGGAAGGCATGATACTCTGTTTCCTGGTGATGTTTTATCGAAGAGCGAGCTCGAATATCAAACCCTACCTCTGATGGATATAGGACACTTCCTTGATAAAGGAACCATTTCTCCCTATAATGGTATCCAGGATGAAGGGTTTTGCAAATAGTTCTGGACTGCTCATGGGTTTCCTTACAATCTTCATGATAGTGCCTGCCGTTCCTGATATTGGCTCAGGCTTTTCCCCTCAGGATAAGGCATTCCTTGCTTCTCGGAACCCTCTTGTTCTCCCTTTGCCTTATCAAAACCCTCAAAAGGGGCTACTGTCCAAAGGAAAATTTCTTGTGGCGAGCCGGGACATGAAGGACCCAAGATTTGCGGAGACGGTGATTCTCCTCGTGGAATACGGCAGTAATGGCGCAACGGGGTTGATTGTGAACCGGCCCACTGAGGTGAGGCTCTCTTCTGTATTGCCTGACATAAAGGGGTTGGAGTACCGAAAGGATATCGTCTATATCGGTGGCCCTGTCAATCAGGGACAGATGCTGATGCTCATACAATCAAAAGGGAAGCCAGAGGAGTCTCAGCATGTGTTTCAAGACATCTACGTGAGCGGGAGCCAGAAAGTGCTGGAGGGGATGACCGGGAAGGCGGACAAGGGCAGGAGATTTCGCGTATATGCCGGCTACTCAGGGTGGGCCCCGCAGCAGCTTGACCGGGAACTGGAGAGGGGCGACTGGCACCTCGTGGAGGCTGATGTAAAGACCATCTTTGACAAGGATTCTTCCCAGATATGGCCTGAGCTTATCAAGAGGGGCACAGCCCAATGGGTGAAGGCAGCTGAGGGGGAAAACAAAGAAAAGGACCTACCGCCTGATTCCCATGGTTTCTTGTCCACATGCCTTGCGCTGCCGTAACTTTCAGTTATTTGCATTAATCCAAATATAATCGGAGAGGATAACACCTGTCATGTGTAGTTCTCCGTAATGTGAAGTATTCGTCCTCAATCCTTATTAGATAAGCCCTCAGCAAGAAATCACTCCACATGATAATGCCGTTGTCTTCGATATACTCCTCATAGGAACTAAATTAATGAGGAGGTGCATATGGTCGCATCACAAGAGAATAAGGATCTGAATTGCGAGGAATCCGAACGATTCAAGCTGCTCAATGAGTATCTGGACTTCTTAGGCAACCACCGAGGACTAAAGAAAACAACCATCTCTGTGCGAGGGCATGATGTCGGAAAATTTCTCAAGTCACTAAAGCTTCAAAATGATCAGGTGGATATCAGAGGAATATCGGTATCCCAAGTTTACGATTACGTTATCAAAACCGCTAAACCTATGAAGCGTCCGACTCGAAAACGTTTTGTTTCATCAATCCGAAGTTTTTTGAAGTTTGCCCATCTCAGGGGATACATTCAGCGGGATATTACGGAAGCAGTTCCAACTGTAGAAACCCCGAAATTAGGGAGCATTCCTCGTGGCATTTCTTGGGAGTCCGTGGAAAACCTGCTTGCTGTAGCCGGCGCAAATCTCGGTTCTCATACCGGGCGAAGGTCTTTTGCAATATTACAACTACTGGCAACCTATGGAGTGCGCATAGGTCAGGTAGCAACACTCCTGTTGCAGGACATAAATTGGCGCGAGGGCTCAATCCAATTTCGACCAGTTAAATTTGGAAACCCTTTATCCTTCCCTCTTTATCCCGAGGTTGCAGATGCACTGCTTACCTATATAAGGGAAACACGGGGGACAGCTTCTTACCCCGAAGTATTTCTTACTGTTTGTGGTGAGCCTGTACCTCTCAGTAATGGCGGTTCTCTGCAGACCTCAATGAAAACGTGTTTTCGTCACGCAGGCATCACCACGAAAAGCGCCCATGCCATACGGCATGCCTTTGCAACTCGGCTCATGGAACAGGACACCCCAATCAAGACAATCGCTGATTTGCTGGGGCATAAATCGATACGAAACACATTCATCTATACGAAAGTTGACCTCAAACACCTTCGTCTCTTGACATATGAATGGCCGGAGGTAGTGTCATGAAAAAGAAAAAAGTATCTTATGGACCATTTAGGCGCGTGATCAAGCAATATCTACAGCTACGTCGGGCGCTTGGCTTTATACTTATAAGTGCTGAAAACGCCCTGACCAACTTCGATCTCTATATATACCAACACTTTCCACAGTTAAAAACAGTAACAAAGCCAGTGATAGTCGGATATCTTCAAACGCTAACCCATTTACATGGGTCCTCTCTGTATTATCAGGTGATGCATCTACGGCAGTTTTGCCGATTCTTATTTAAACTCAATCCGGATACCTATATTCCTGAAACAGCATTGGTGCACCGAGGGCCAATTATCAGACAAGCCCATATTTATACGATAAACGAGCTTACAGAATTGCTCAAATTGGCCCGGATGCTTCCTCCTAAGGGGTCATTGCGTCCCCACACCTATAGCACACTACTTTCTTTGTTGTGGGTATCCGGCTTGCGCATTGGAGAAGCATTGAGGCTGAACCTAGAGGACGTTGATACTGATAATGCTGTTTTACATATCCGGGAAAGTAAATTCCTCAAGTCACGGCTTGTCCCGTTGGCCCTATCTGCTGCCTCTGCTCTTGAAACATACAGACGCTATCGTGAGCAACACGGCTATGACCAAAGACCCAATGCCCCCTTCTTTATAAATGAACGCGCAAAAAAATGCTCCTACTCATCGGTCCGCATCACGTTCCGAGTGTTAACGCGTCATTTAGGCATCAGAACTATTCAGGGACTGGACCCCCGGCTACATGATTTTCGCCATACATTTGCCACACGCTGCCTTAATGAGGCTTATCAAACTGGAAAGGATCCAAACGCCTCTCTTCCTTTGCTTGCGACATACCTTGGGCATGTCGATATCGCATGCACGCAGATCTATTTGCACCCTGAAACTGGTTTATTGGCAACTGCCGGGCAACGGTTTTGGGAACATTATTATAAATCAGGCAGTTCTTTAAAAGGAGACCATCATGAAGGAATCTAAACGCCTGACATACCATGTTCAAAAGTTCTTCCAGGACTATCTCCAAGCCCATCGTGGACTGAGCAGTAATACTGTGCTTTCCTATAGGGATGCAATTAAACTCTTTCTTGCGTTTTTATCAAAGCACACCCGAAGCCGTACAGCAAAACTGTCGCTGGATGATCTAAGCGCGGAAAACGTTCTTGCGTTCTTGAGCGATGTAGAGAAAACACGACAGTGTTCAGTCCCCACCAGAAATCGTCGCCTCAGCGCATTGCGCACTTTTTTCGGATATCTTATAACGGAAGACACTATGCATGCTGATCAATATCAAAGAGTGCTATCAATTCCCCTGAAACAGTCTTCTCATCTAATGGTAGAGTATCTTGAAGTTAAGGAGGTAAAGGCTATTATAGACGGCATTGACCTGAATGAAGCAACCGGTAGGCGGGACTATGCTTTATTAAACTTCCTCTATAATACCGGAGCCAGAGTCCAGGAGGCCTGCGATCTTCGCATCGAAAATGTACATTTCGAATCGCCGCCGCTGGCTACTATCACAGGTAAGGGGCGTAAAACCAGGCAAGTCCCTCTGTGGTCGGAAACAGTAACCCTGCTGAAGTCATACATTGCAGAGCGTGGAACTTCCAGAGGATCCCTGGACAATGTGTTCCTAAACTCCGGCGGGTATCCGTTAACACGCTTCGGTGTGCGCTATATCATTAGGACAAGGACTGCGGCCGCTACTCGGCACTGTCCCAGTCTCGGAAGAAAGAAAATCGGTCCCCATACATTCCGCCACACAACTGCGATGCATCTGCTCCAGTCAGGAGTTGATCTTACTGTTATAAAAAACTGGCTTGGCCACGTCAATCTCGAAACAACCCATGCATATGTAGAAATTGATCTTGAGATGAAACGTAAGGCTCTTACCTCTTGTGCGCCTTTGTGCAAGATTGACAACCTAAAGCATCTGATCAAGCAAAACAAGGATATCATAGGCTGGCTTGAATCGTTGTAAGCGCCACCGTTATGTGAAGTAAATTGGTCGGGAATCGCTGTGGTTCCTATGCCCGCACCGTTTACTTCACATTACGGAGAACTACACATGACAGGTGAAATGTGAAGCTCCACATTTCACCTGAGAACAAATAGGTATGCGTACACGCAACTAACAACGACTTAGTCCCATACTATGCATGCAGTGAGCTAAATTTTTATCCATGCCAGTTATCGTCCTGAGTTCCCGGCGGGATGGCTGGCGGTGTTAGTTTCTTTCGCAAATGAACGGTCAACGGTTCTGTATCTCGAAAAATCAATTATGTCCCGAAATACGCAGTGCTGCCGACATATGAATATGGTAGTCTTACGATCCCGGTGACACCGACTACAACACAGGTATTGCGAATCGAAACTGGGGGGGGTTGGAAGAATTCCGCACCGTGTCAGCATAATGCCGTAGTTCAGTATAATAGAAGCTGAAATGCTATCAGCGGCGACACTTGAACATCTTATCCGTACGTACGGGTACGTGGCGTTGCTTATCGGCACCTTCTTTGAGGGGGAGACAATCCTAATCATCGGGGGGCTTACTGCACATTTGGGATACCTTTATCTGCCTCTCGTGATGGTAGTCGCGTTCATCGGGAGTTTTGCGGGAGACCAAGTCTTTTTTTTCATTGGGCGGGTACGCGGCAGGGAACTCATTGCACGTCATCCCCGGTGGTGTGGTCGCGTCGAGAAGATTCACGTTATTCTTGAGCGCTACCACGACCTCATTATGCTTGGATTTAGGTTCGTATACGGAATTCGGATTCTTACCCCTATTGTCATTGGCAGCAACCACCGAATCAAGGCGAGCCGCTTCATTATTCTCAATGCTATTGGTGCGGTGCTATGGGCGGTCCTAGTTTCAGGGGGAGGCTATCTCTTCGGCGCCGCTCTTGAGGTCGTGATGAATGACATCAAGCGCTATGAAATTGAGGTGATCCTCGGGATTTTGCTTATCGGGGGATTTTCCTGGATGATTCACCGTCTGAGAGAAAAGAAGAAGAAATGCCGTTGAGCGTCTTCCGAGTCCACAATTGCCGGTATGAAGCGCTACAACTTTAATGAGTGAGACGTTGCTTTAGCGGCTAACGCGTTCCCGCAAAGCAAAGCTGCACCTGCTAACCAACCCTGTTTTCCTGCCGAGAGATTAATGTGAGATTCACCGACCAATCGACGCTGGTGCGATTTTGCCACGGTGATACATTCCAATAATACTCCTCAGATTTTGAAGGTATGCTTTTTTGCGGACATGTCGTAGTGCGCGCTCGAGAACTAAGGTCTATTTGTCATTCTTATAAGATCGATTAATAAAATTAAATAGACTAAATAGGACCATTTTGGTATAGTTTCATCAAGAAGGATTCCGACAAAGCCAAACCCTCTGTGAAGAAGGGGCGGAAAGCGGCGGATCTTAAAATGGGACCTAAGATGGCCGAGCTGCCGAAGAAAAGACTTTGGTGAGTTCGGCCTTCTTATTTGAGAGGAGGAGATAATGGTACAGGGAAAAGGCTTTAACGTGAGGGATCATTGCGAAAAGGTGTTTTCAGATCTTACACTGATGAAGTCAAAATTGCAGTCGCATGTAAGGGAACTTGAACAGGTGGGTGGGGCCGAGAAAATCATTGTAGGAACGCATATTGCGCATCTTCGTGACATCATACGCACCATTGACTGGAAGCTTGAAATACTTATGAGAGCTTGTCCCTATGAATGGACTGGATATACCTATGATCTACAATATTGCGCTTCCGTTCCCGTGCAGGATGAAAAGGAATTGATTGAAAGTGGTTATGTAGGTGGCTGAAGTGTGAGCACAGTGATAATGTGTTAATGAATGCAATAGGAAGAAGAACCAATGATAGCTGTCATGACCATTATGTGGGATGGGAGGTATTTATGAGGTCAATAGGTTGTTTGATGGTAGAACATAGAGTTATTGATCGCATGCTTTCACTTCTGAGGCATGAGCTAGCGGAAATTACAAAGGGCGGAAAGGTTAATTGGCCGCTTATTGACGTGGCGATAGATTTCTTTTCTACGTATGTGGACAAATTCCATCACGGAAAGGAAGAAAAAATACTTTTCACAGAGCTTGAGAAGAAATCGCTTTCAAAGGAGAATAAGCAAATTATTGACGATTTAAAAGAGGAACATGCTTTCTTTCACAGCACTATAGAAAGATTGAAAAATGAGCGAGAATGGTTCGCGACCGGTGAAGTAACATTGGATGATCTAACAAGCCCATTGGAAGCCATTATCAACTGGTACCATGTACACACCGAAAAAGAGGACAAACAGTTATTCTTCCTGATAGCAGAGTATCTGAGTTTACAGGAACAGACCGCTATAATGGAGGAATTTTGGGGATTCGATGGTGCCTTTACTCACGAAATGTATGTGGGAAGAATACGTGAACTTGAAAGCAGGGAAGTAACTCCTGTCTGCACATAGGAAATAAGCCGGATATTTGGTGATTCGGCCAGTCTATCGGTAATCGAACGGTAAGGACTGAACGATGAGCAAATATTTAATGGCTGCTGGTTTCTTAATATTGATCGCATCCGGATGCTCACCTTATTCAGCTTCAAGCGAAGGTACCGCAGGCCTGCCTTTTTCTGGCAATATTGAAAATGGAAAGAGAGAAGTTAGTATCTATGCCTACAAATATGGGTTTTTCCCAAACCCAATCGTAGTGAAATACGGGGAAAAGGTCAGGCTGACCGCGACTGCGATTGATGTCACCCACGGTTTTCGTGTCCCGGAATTTCAAATAAATGAAATTTTGCCCAAAGGAAAAGCTGACACGTTTGAATTTACCGCGTCGAAAAAAGGTACATTCATAGTTCATTGCAGTATCTATTGTGGTCCGCGGCATGGAGAACAAAAGGCACGTATAATAGTTCAATAACTATGAAGCAATTCAGTTTATATACCCAGGTGATACTTTCCCTCAGCGTTCTTGTGCTTTCCAGCTTATATCAGGATATTTTCACTTTAAGGGTGATTGAGGCGGTTGTAATTTCTGTTATTACCACAGTGCTGATAGATGGGCTTATCATTTGGAGAAAAGAGGGGAAATACAGGTTTCCAAATAGTGCACTTATAACGGGTCTGATTATTGCCGCTCTGATTGAGCCCGAATTGGAGAACAGGTTTATCTATCTAATAGCACCGGCACTTGCCATTCTTTCTAAGCACCTCATTCGCATATCAGGGCGTAATGTCTTTAATCCTGCAGCCTTCGGGTTACTGTCGCTACGACTCTTTTACCCGGAAGGATTCATCGTATGGTGGGCCACAACCAATATTTATTTAATCATTCCCCTTGGGTTGTGTATTGTTCTTAGAATGAAAGGCTGGCATCTCGTTTTGAGTTTTATGCTGGCTACGGTCCCACTATATGTCATCTATGGCATTCATAGTCACCTGAATCTCGTTGATAGTCTTAACTTGATTAATCCATTTTTTGTGCTATTTGTGCTTACAGAACATAAATCCGCCCCGGTGGCGAATAAAGCGAGAATCGCGTACGGGTGTGTTGTAGGGGTCCTGTCGTTTCTTTTCCACGTGTTTGTGCCCCAGGTGGAGAACTCCCTTACAGCCCTCTTAATCGGCAATGTGTGTGCACCAATAATCAATAGAGGGTTCAAGACTAATGGGACACACTAAGGCGTATTACCAATAAATTAAGAAAGGAGGAGCTAATAAATAATGTTTGGTAGAAAGGAAAGTGGCAAGTGAATCAAGACATCACTTATAGAATCCTGATCTTTGACGACGACGCATTCATCAGGGATGTGTTGTGGCGCATTTTCAACAAGAGAGGTTTTGAAGTGTTTACATTTCCACATCCGCGCTCCTGTCCGATCTGTGAGGTCCTTGCATGTACATGCGCTCTCAACGAAGCCTGTGCGGATTTGATTATTACTGACCTCAATATGCCCTTCATGAGAGGGCTAGATTTCTTAGAGCAACAAAAATCTAAGGGATGCAAGGTGAAGAATCTTGCATTAATGGCCGCAGCGCTTCAAGAGGAGGACAGAGCCAGAGCAACAGAACTTGGAATCAGGGTATTCGAGAAGCCATTCCAACTTGCAGACATAAAGAAATGGGCTGCCGAGGCAGAAGCTAAGATCTCACCGAGACGAGGGCTTACCAATTGGCATCTGGGACACCGCTAAGAACGCTGACAAGTCGTTGTTGACAACTGCATGAAAAAGAGTCATTAGAAATATTTTAACAAATCTCTGTGACTATAATTAAAGCAATTAAAAAAAGGAGCTTTCCATGGCAGTCGAAAGGGAATCTATCTATGAGTGTAGGCAGTACGGATCGCAAATTATCGCAAAAAAAACAGGGGAAACTAATCATGACGGCATGAGTTGATGGCAAGGCATGAAAAACGATTATAGAAGCAGTAAACGGACATGACAAATTAGTCATTGGCCGCGACAGAACAAAGCCTCAATCATCATGAGACCAGATTCATTGAGGCGCACACATTCAGAAAGTACCCCGCAGTCTTCCTTTATTGCTTTGGCAAAAGCCATGCAGGTCTTTGAAGAACACTGTCCACAATCGATCCTTGGCAAGAGTTTATAGATTTCAATGACCTCAATATCCATAAGCTATTATAAATAAGATACGTTACTATCGCAGCCTACTATCTTCACAATGCTCTTTTACCCTCAGAGTCGATGACTTGAATTATTGTGATGATTTTCAGTTGTATTCTTTACTTGCGTAGGGAAATTAGGTGTGCTTGATACAGGAAGAAGGTGAACAATTTGTTGGACGCTTCCCAAAGGTCTTCTTGGAGCATAGTATGGGATGAAATGCTTGCTTGCATGAAACAGATGTTCGTCACAACCTTTCTCACAGCAGGCTTCACCGGTTTCCATTTTCGATAGATAAGGAATATCTCCTGTCCCCTGCCTCTGCCGTATTATTACCTGTACCAACCATTGTCTCTGCCAACTGTTCTTTTAGCCGAAATCTCATTATGGTAAACTACCCTCCAGGGTCTCGCCTGAACTATATTGTTCTGGAGGTAGCGCGATGTATATAATGAGGGTACTCGATCCCCTTGAAAGACTGGAAGCCAAGATATCAGAACTCTATGAATGGTTCAGTAGGATTTATGCTCAAGATGCTGAAGCTGCTTCCCTCTTTTACCGTATAAGCATTGATGAGACCGCACACGCCAACCTTGTGAAGTATGAAAAGCGGCTAGTTGCGCAAAATACCAAGATTTTCGGCGAGATTTCCCTTGACCCCGGAGTTATCAATGCCACGCTTGAAATGGTAACATCTGTTCTCTCAGCTGCTTCGCCCTCACTTGAGCAGGCAGTGAAGGTATCGTTGGACATCGAACACAGCGCTGCCGAGGCCCATTACCGTGCTGCCATTGCACAGGCCTCTCCAGACATATCCCGCCTCCTAGAGAACCTCGAAGGCTTTGACACCAGACACATCGAAGTCTTTGAAGAATTCGCGGCCAATAGGGGATACCCCTTTGTATCAAAATCCAAACCGTCTCCAGATAGACAGGTAAATCCTGACAGACCGGTTATTAAGCCCGATAAGACCAGGATCCCGATACCGCCCAAATTGCTTGAGAAGATACAATATTACTACGATTTGCAAAAATCTATGAATTTTTATAAACTCCTCGGTATATATGATTTTGCGTCAAATGAAGAGATCAAAAAAGCATTTCACTCTTTCGCGCGTGAGTTCCACCCTGACATTTATATGAACGCTTCGGAAGAGGTTCAGCAGCAACTCCACACTATATTCGCCCATGCGACCGATGCCTATTCCACGCTCATGGATCCTGTCAAAAGAAGGAACTACGATATGACACGGCCAAGGCCAAGGAAATAGCCCGCACTTATCCTGTTCAGAATAGGATCGCGTAACTCACATGCAGACTTCCGGGTCGAGATATTACCGGAAGCTTACCGTTGTTACCCGAAATCAATACCATCGCTAAATGTCCGAGGAGCGGCTTTGCAGGTGGACTTGATGTCAACCGCGGACAACCACTTTCAGTGTCTCTTGATAGTTCGTCCAATAAAGGTTTCGCTTGGCATTACACACGGAATTAATCTACGATACAGAATCTTCTGCTCAGACGTACAGGCCTACGTCAAATCGTTGCCTTTCAACGTACGGGGCGAAGTCCTTGGTAACGAAGAAATGAGGCTGGTGTTTAGTCCTGTGAGAAATCCTTAATTACTTTAACCCCAGCACATCCTGCATGTCGTAGAGGCCTGCGGGCTTGTTATACACCCAGAGTGCCGCTTTCAATGCCCCCCGCGCAAAGGTGTCTCTGCTGGATGCCTTGTGGGTTATCTCAATCCTCTCGCCAAGACCCCCGAAGAGGACAGTGTGTTCCCCCACAATGTCTCCCGCACGGACGGTCTGGATCCCAATCTCCTTTTTTGTCCTCTCTCCTATCATCCCCTTTCTCGCATAGACCGCCACTTCATCCAGCTTTCTGTTTACCGCATCCGCAATCACCTGGGCCATCTTTATGGCAGTACCGCTGGGCGCATCCTTTTTCATCCTGTGGTGCGCCTCGATGATCTCAATGTCGTAGTCGTCGCCAAGGACCTTTGCCACGTCCTGCAGGATTTTGAGCAGGAGATTGACACCCAGGCTCATATTCGATGCCATCACACAGGGGATATTCCTGGTGAGCGTCCATATTTCTGCCAACTGCTCTTTGGTAAAGCCTGTGGTTCCCACAACCATTGCCTTTCCTTTTGAAGAGGCGACCTTCAGATTCTCCAGGGTCGAACTGGTGTGGGTAAAGTCAATGACCACATCAGCCATCTCAATGACCTTTTCCATACTGTCCTGCAGGATGATACCTGTGTCGCCCATTCCGTAAATGCCTCCGATATCCTTTCCGATATCTTTATGCCCCTTTCTTTCAAAGGCGGCCGTGAGTCTGACGGACTCGTACTCCTCCGAGAGAGAGGCAATCCTGCTCCCCATCCTACCCATAGCACCTGCTACCGCTATCCGTACCATATAACCTCCTGTTCAGTTCTCACACTCATTGGTTATTCCCAAGCCATGCGTGACGGGTAGATTTTAACAATATTCCAGGACAAATTCCATGACTATTGCTGCGACAGGATCAGAGTGGACATGAGAGATCGAAAAGAGGGGAGGGAGCGTAATGCCTAATTTTCTCCCTTCCCCTGGTCATGCGTCTCCTCCTCTTCATGGTTCTCTGCCGGTATTTTGTATTCCTCAGATGCCCACTTTCCTAGGTCTATGAGCTTGCACCTCTCGGAACAGAATGGTCTCCAGGGATTTTCCTCCCACGTGGTTGCCTTTTTGCACAGGGGGCAGAAGATTTTCATTACCGGCTATTCTGAATCCTCTGCTGGCTATTTTTCAAGCCTTTGATGAGAAGATCTGCCGCAAGCCCGTTCACCGTTCCTGTGATGGTTCCGATAAGGAGGAGAAAAGGGGTAATGAGGAGGACCGGCTCTATCTTCTGAATGAACAGGAGGTATGCAAGGAGTAGTTGTGAGAGGTTGTGGGAGAGTGCTCCGATGAGACTGAGGCCCACCGGTCCGAACAGCCGTGGAACGAGAGAGAGCATAAAGCCCATGGCAAGTATGCTCGAGAGACCTCCTCCCATGCTTAGGATAAAGCCGGGACCAAGGAATGAACCTGAAAAGAGGGAGGCAATAATAACCCGTACCAGCGTTACCATCATTGCTGACCTGAATCCAAACAGGATAAAGGTGGTGATGGTGATGATGTTTGCAAGACCGACCCTGAGCCATGGTATTGGCATAGGGATCAGGCTCTCGAATGCGTGAAGGGCAAGGGCATAGGCGGAAAGGAGAGCGATGCGGTATTTATCCTGTGGTCGCATCAATTCTCTTGTCCCCCGATTTTTCAGGACCTCCGACGCTTACCGAAATTCTGGCGGGCAGGCAGATGATTACCCCACGGGTGACCCATCCCTGATGCTCACATAGCTTGTTCTGACAGGATGCGTTTATCACCCTGACCTTCCTTTCTCTAATCTCCACGGTGAGATGTCCGTACGGACTTTCGACCCTTACCGTCCTGTTCTGGTTGAGCAAATACCGATGGGTGGTTTTCCCCTGGACTTCTATGCTCACCCCTCCGGAGCTTGGAAGAACATCCTTGATAAAGACGATGCCTGCAAATGATGCGAGGAGAAGGAATACGAGTAGTATCCTGTCTCCCAGGGTCGTGGAGCTAATGGTTTGTCGTAAACTCAATTTTCCCCTTCAATCCAGGAGTAGTGTAAATGGTACCGTCTTTGTCCACGATCAGGCCCTCAAAGCCCATGCTTTGGAGAAGCTCGATCCCTTTTTTCGGTCCGAGGACAAAGACCCCGGTGGAGAAGGCATCGGTGTACACGCCATCTCTTGCAATGACACTCACGCTTTGGCATCCCTGGGCAGGGTACCCTGTCTCCGGATCGAGGATATGGTGAAAACGCTTCCCATCCAAAATAAAGTATCTCTGGTAGTCACCTGAAGTAGAGATAGCCGCGTCGTTGAGTTGGACCGTTGCCATAATTTCGTCACTCTTTTCTGTGGATCTGGGGTTCCTTATCCCCACCGTCCACCCCTTGCCGCCGGGCTTTCGCCCGAAGGCCTTTACTTCGCCGGCAACGGCTACAAGACCGGAGGTTATTCCAATCTTTTTCAACTCATCCACTGCCTTGTCCGCAGCGTATCCCTTTGCAATGCCACCCAGATCCATGAGCATTCCTTTTTCCTTAAGGTGCACAGTGGATCTCCCCTTGTCCAATTGTATCAATTTGTAATTTACAAGCCTCAGCCGCCTCTTTATTGATTCATCTTGGGGCTTTATTTTGAGAACGAAATTCCATTGGGATATCTCGGGTCCAATAGTGACATCAAACGCACCCCCTGTCTTTTCCGATGTCTCTATTGCCTTTTCCACCACCTCCATGGTTTCCGGGGAGACCTTGACCTCGGAGAGGCCGGCATTTTTGTTGACCATGGAAAGTTCGCTTTTTTCGGAAAAGAAATTGAGGAGTGTATCAAGCTTGCCGATCTCGGCAAATGCCTTGTCCATGGCCTTTTCAGCCCTGTCCGCCGAATCAGTGACTATGGTAATGGTGACCAGCGTGTCCATGAGGACCATGCTTTTCCGATAAATTGTTTCTTTTGGGGACGAACAGGAAAATAGAGAAATGCACAGGCAGGAAAAGGTGAACAATATGCAGCAAGAGATTCTTTTCTGAACGCGGAATTGCGACCTTTGAGCTTTAAATGCCATTGTCATGCCACTTTTGACGTGCTGCGGGAGAGCTTTGATTTGAGGAACCTCCCTGTGGAGGAGTCAGGATTCCTTGAAATATCTTCAGGGGTCCCTGCGGCTATCAGATGCCCACCCCTTTCCCCGCCTTCAGGGCCAAGGTCAATTAGGTAATCCGCGGATTTCACCACATCCAGGTTATGTTCTATCACAATCACTGTGTTTCCCTTATCCACTAGGGTGTTCAGCACATCAAGAAGTCTCTGGATATCGACGAAGTGGAGCCCTGTGGTGGGCTCATCCAAAATGTAGAGGGTATTGCCGGTTGACCTCTTTGCAAGCTCCTTGGAGAGGCGCAACCTCTGCGCTTCACCCCCGGAAAGCGTGGGCGCGGGCTGCCCCAGCTGAAGATAGCCAAGACCGACGTCCTCGAGTATCTCCAGTTTCTGCTTTATAACAGGGATTGCACCAAAGAAGTCCATAGCTTCGGATACTGTCATGGTGAGGATCTCCGAAATATTCTTGCCTCTGTATTGCACCGCAAGGGTCTCTCTATTGTACCTCTTTCCCTTACAGGTATCACACTGCACATACGCATCGGGAAGGAAGTGCATGGCCACTTTCAAAATTCCCCCGCCGTGACACTTCTCACACCTCCCTCCTGCCACATTGAAGCTGAACCTGGATGAAGAAAAGCCCCTCACCCTCGATTCCTGAACCTGCGCATACAATTCCCTGATGGGGCCAAAAACACCGGTATACGTTGCAGGGTTTGAGCGGGGTGTCCTTCCCAGGGGTGACTGGTCCACACATATGACACTGTCTATTTTTTCTATCCCTTTGATGGCATGGTGCTTTCCCGGTATGGGGGCGCTTGAGTGAATGGCCTTCATCAATGCCTTGTAAAGGATTTCGACAATGAGGGTACTCTTCCCTGAGCCCGAGACGCCGGTCACACAGGTGAGCGCACCCAGGGGGATGGCAACGTCGATATCTTTAAGATTAAATTCTCCCGCACCTATGATCTCGATGAATTCCGAACACCTTCTTCTTCTTCCGGGAAGGGGGATGCTGAGCTCGCCCTTCAGATACCTGCCTGTAAGGGAGCGTTCATTGGACTCTATGTCTGATAGCGTCCCTGCTGCCACGATCCACCCGCCCCGAGCCCCTGCTCCAGGGCCGGTGTCAATAATGTGGTCTGCCCATTTGATCGTCTCCTCGTCATGCTCCACCACAATCACGGTGTTTCCCGCATCCCTTAGTGAAGAGAGGCTTTCGAGCAGCTTTGTGCAGTCCCGCGGATGGAGCCCAATACTCGGTTCGTCCAGGACATAGAGCACTCCGGTGAGGGAAGAGCCCATCTGGGTCGCGAGGCGTATTCTCTGGGCCTCGCCGCCTGAAAGGGTGAGGGACATCCTGTCAAGGGTGAGGTATCCGAGGCCCACCTTGAGAAGAAAAGAGAGTCTGTCTTTCACCTCTTTGAGGACGCGGGAGGCGATGATCTTCTCCCTTTGGGTCAGGGTGAGACTGCTCACAAAGGGGAGGGCGTTCTCCACGGTAAGGTTTGAAAACTCTCCGATGTTCCTCCCCTCTATTTTTATACTGAGTGCTTCTTTCCGCAATCTCATACCGCCACATGATTTGCAGTGTTTGAAGGGTTCTGTGGAAGAGACGAGGTCTTCCCCAATTCCCTCCTGCAGGGACATGCCGAAAGCGTCTTCACTGGTCCCTGTTCCGGTGATACCGAGGCCATGACACTGGGGGCATGCGCCGTAGGTGCTGTTAAAGGAAAAAAGTCTTGGGTTTATCTCCGGAAAACTTGCGCCGCACTGGAGACAGGCCATGGCCTTGCTGAATGGAATGTCCCTCTGTTCCTTCACGAGGTTAATGATGACAGTGTCAGAGTATTTAAGGGCCATATCTATGGCGCTTTTTATCTTTTGTTCTATGCCGTGTCTTGTGATGAACCGGTCGATCACGATCTCTATGGTGTGCCTTTTTTGCTTCTTAAGGGATATCTCTTCAGTCAGGTCAAGCATCACTCCATCGATCCTTGCCCTCACGAACCCCTCGTTTCGCATCTCCGTCAGCTCCTTCTTATACTCTCCCTTTCTGTCCCGTATAATGGGTGCGAGGATCTGGAGCCTTGTCCCGTTGGGCATGGAGACGACCGAATCGATAATGCTCTGGACATCCTGGGAGGAAATCGCTCCCCCGCAAAGAAAACAGAAGGGTCTGCCTATCCTCGTATAGAGGACACGCATGTAATCATAGATCTCGGTTATGGTACCCACGGTAGAGCGGGGGCTTCTGGAGACGGTCTTCTGGTTGATCGCGATCGAAGGCGAGAGCCCTTCTATGGAATCCACATCCGGTTTCTGGAGTTGTTCAAGGAATTGTCTGGCGTATGCGGAGAGGCTTTCCACATATCTCCGCTGTCCTTCTGCGTAGATAGTGTCTATGGCGAGGGAGGATTTCCCTGATCCTGAGGGACCGGTGATCACCGTAATCTTTTCCCTTGGAATGGAGAGATCAATGTTCTTGAGATTGTGCTCACGCGCCCCCTTTATGATTATATGGTCCTGCACCTTTGGGTGGTTCTCCTTTCAGCAGGTTGCACTCATTTGATGCGGGGATCCGGAATTCAGTTGCAGGGACCCCTCCTCCTCTGCGCATTGGTAAGGGCTTGAAATTCTCTTATCTGAATCTGAATCCATAAGTACTTATTGCATTGCTACATTTAATAGCCAAAGCAAGGCTAACTTATTACTATACCCCAAAAAATAAGGCGCTTTCAAATGAGGGCGTTATTGTGGCGTATTGCGTATTGATACAAGGATTGTGAACTTAAGGTCTCTTTATGGATGTTCTCCGAAAACGCAGGTATCAGGATTTTACAATAGGGGACGCATTTTCATCAAAAGGGTTTATCCTTATGGCCAGGGAAAAGAGGTAGGGATAATGGTCCCTAAGATGTCCCATATATTCCAGCCATTGTTGTACCAAAAGGATATAAGCACGCTTTATATCACCCGCGATATGGTGCCGGTCTGCATCCGGAAGGGAGGTGACGTCTTCTCTCACCACCAGTTCCTCCACAAGGTGGAAGACTGCCAGGAGAAGCTCTGTGAATGATTCGTGTTCGAGAAGGTTTGGATTTTCAAGGAGCCTCAGGAGGAATTCCCTTTTTTCAAGGAAAAAAGTGCGCAGGTACACAAGGTCGACCTTCTGAATCTCGACCCCATAGTCGTAATGCTTCATACGGCCTTTCATCCTTACAAATTCTTTATGAGACCAATTGTTGGTGACGATGAGATCCTTTCTGGTGTTCTTAAGGTTCGGGTCGCAATCCGAAAAATAGGTAAGGAGCTTAGTCCCCACTTCACTGAAGAAGGCGCCTATGACCATGTTCAGTTTTTCCAGGCGGGAGCGTTTTTCCCTCACTGTCAGCAAACGGTTTATGATCAGGGTAACGAGAAGGACCTGAATAGGGACAAAGGCGATATCCTGAAAAAAATAAAAGAAAGTATCCCGGGAGGAATGAAAGACCTCAATTTCTATAAAATAGAGAACTGCGGATAAGGCAATCAACGCAATCCCAAGTGCTGCCTGCCAGCTGAGACGGTTCATGATAGAGTGTATCAAACTGAATGGGCGCATCGCAAGCACACATTATTTCATGTGTGTGGCTTTTAAAAGATTTATTGTCCCATGTCTTTTCCTAAGAAACGATTCTCTTTCCTGGAAGTGTGATTGGGCGATTGACATTTTCCTGAGACGAAATAGAATAACTATATGGGATACGTTTGAATGAAGGTGTCTTTACTTACGGAGGTGTGGCATGACGAAGAAGGAATCAAAGCAGTCAAAGGAACTGGTCAGGATTGAACCGGGGAAGACCTTTTCTCCCTTTGAGGAGATGGAGCATCGGATCGGGGAATTGTTCAGGAGGCCCTTTTCCCTTGGTCCTTCATGGCTTCCAAGGTTGAGGATGCCTGAGATGGAAGAGCTTTCTCCCATAGTGGATATCTTTGAGGAGGGAGACGATGTGGTGGTGAAGGCAGAGCTGCCCGGGATGAAGAAAGAGGATATTGATGTAAAGCTCACCGAAAATAGTGTCACCATTTCAGGGGAAAAGAAGAAGGAGGAAAAGGTCGAAAAAAAGAACTACTATCGGATGGAGCGCTCCTACGGCTCCTTTACCCGGGTGTTCAGTCTCCCTGCTGAGGTCCAGACAGATAAGGCAAAGGCACAGTTTACAGGGGGGATACTCCAGATTAGGGTCCCCAAGACAGAGGAGGCGAAAAAGAAGGAAAAAAAGGTACCTATAGAATAAGGTATGCCGAAGAATCTCACCTATAAGATTTTGGAGTCCCATCTCGTGGAGGGCCTGCTTGTCGCAGGCACCGAGATTGGGATCAGGATTGATCACACCCTGCTTCAGGATGCCACGGGGACTATGGCCCTCCTGGAATTCGAGACCCTGGGAATCGACAAAGTGAAAACAGAGCTTGCCGCACAGTATGTGGACCACAACCTTCTCCAGACTGATAGCAAGAATGCCGATGACCACCGGTTCCTCCAGACTGCCTCTGCACGCTACGGAATCATTTTCAGCCGTCCGGGCAACGGGGTATCCCATCAGGTACATATGGAGCGTTTCGGTGTCCCGGGCAAAACCCTTCTTGGAGCAGACAGCCATACTCCCGGCGCAGCAGGCGTTTCGATGCTTGGCATTGGCGCAGGAGGACTGGACGTGGCGCTGGCCATGGCAGGCTTTCCTTATTATCTTCCCTGTCCTAGGGTCCTGGGTGTAAGACTCACAGGAAGATTTCCGGACTGGGTGAGCGCAAAAGACGTTATCCTTGAGATGCTGGGGCGGTATGACGTCAAAGGGTGCGTGGGAAAGGTCATCGAGTATTACGGGCCCGGAGTGAAAAATCTCTCTGCCACAGACAGGGAGACCATCGGCAATATGGGAACAGAGCTGGGTGCTACCAGTACCCTATTCCCCTCGGATGAGAATACCAAAACCTATCTTGAGGCCCAGGGGCGCGGGAATATCTGGAGAGAACTGGCTCCTGATGAGGGTGCTGAGTATGACGAGCACGACGAGATCGACCTGTCATCCCTCGAACCCCTTATTGCATGCCCTTCCTCACCCGGGAATGTGGCGAGGGTTAGGGAAGTGGCGGGGATCAGGGTGGATCAGGTTATCGTGGGGAGCAGTGTCAATTCCTCTTTCCGTGACCTTATGGTGGTGGCAAGAATCATGGAAGGACGGCGCTGCGACCCTGGGACGGAATTTAATGTAAATCCGGGAAGCAGGCAGGTTCTTGAAAATGTGGCACATCACGGGGGGGTGATATCCCTCCTTGGAGCAGGTGCGCGGATACACGAGCCTGGCTGCCTTGGGTGCATCGGTATGGGGCAGGCCCCGGGTACAGGGCAGGTGAGTCTTCGTACCATGCCACGGAATTTCCCGGGACGTTCGGGCACAAAGGATGATAAGATATATCTCTGTTCTCCCGAAACCATTGCTGCCGCGGCCCTTAAGGGGGTCATCACTGATCCGAGGGACCTGTCAAAGGAGATGGATTATCCCCGTATTAAGGAACCCGACAAATACCTCACAGACGAATCTTCCCTCATATTCCCCTCAGATGAGCTGCGGAACACTGTTGTGGTAAGGGGACCGAATATCAAGCCCCTCCCTGAATTTGGGCCACTCCCCGACACACTGGAGGCAGAGGTGGTGCTCAGAGTGGGAGACAATATCTCCACCGATACCATCATACCCGCAGGGAGTAAGATCCTGCCCCTGCGCTCCAATATCGAGGCCATAAGTGAATATATCTATTCGCAAATCGCCCCTGATTTTGCAGAGGAGTGCAGGAAAAAGGGCACTGTGGTGGTCATAGGGGGTGAAAACTACGGCCAGGGATCGAGCCGGGAGCACGCTGCCCTTGCTCCCCGCTTCCTGGGTGTCCGGGCCAAAATCGTGAAGAGTTTTGCACGAATTCACAAAGCCAATCTCTGTAACTTCGGCATCCTTCCCCTCATATTTAAGGAGCCGAATGACTATGATTATTTCCGCAAAGGGTCCAGGGTAAAATTTCCTGATGTGCGAGAATGCGTAGAACGGGGAGACCGGGAGGTCCTTGTGGAGATTGAGGGAAAGTCGGTCATCACTATTCTGGATGTCTCGGACCGCCAGAGGAAGCACCTCCTTGCGGGGGGGACTCTCAATTTTGTGAGAAAGGAACTGCAAAAAAAATGAGCGAAACGGTCTCGGTAAAAAATATCGGCCTAAGGGGAGTAAAAGTGGCGGACACAAAGATCAGCTTTATCGACGGAGAGCAGGGCATACTGATTTATCGCGGTTTTCGCATTGAGGAGATGGCTAGGGAATCTTCATTCGTGGAGACCGCCTATCTCCTTTTGCACGGGACATTGCCAGGCGGAAAGGAACTGGATTCCTTCAGCAGACAAATTATGGAAGCGAGGAAGCTCCCCGGGTTCATCTATGAGAGTTTCAAAAAATGGCCGAAACAGTCTCAACCCATGGACGTGCTCCAGGCCGCCATACCCCTTCTCGCCATGGCAGACCCAGACCTTTTGGAAGAGACAAGGGAAGCGAATGTGAGGAAGGCCATCAGGCTCATAGCCCGTCTGCCCCAGGTGATTGCCGGCTGGCACAGGATACGAAATGGTCTCGAACCGCTCCCCGTGGATGACCATCTGCCACATGCCGCCCATTTCCTGTGGCAGCTCAATGGAACAAAGCCTGACGAAGAAATGGTGCATGACCTTGATACCTGCCTCATCCTCCATGCAGACCACACATTTAATGCCTCCACCTTTGCCTGTCGCGAGGTAGTATCCACCAGGGCGCATATGTATGCAGGGGTTGCCGCGGGTGCTGGAGCCCTTTCTGGGAGTTTGCATGGCGGCGCCAACGCCGAGGTGATGAAAATGCTCAGAGAACTGGAATCCGAAAGGGATATACCCGGCTGGGTGAAGACGCAGCTGGATCAGGGCAGGAGGATAATGGGGATGGGCCATGCGGTATACAAAACCACAGATCCCAGGGCAGCGTTTCTGAAAGAGATGTCAAAACGGCTGGGCAAGAAGCTTGGGGAGGAGAAATGGTCACGATTATCAGCAGAGATAGAAGAGGCATCGGTGAAGGAATTCGAAAAGAGGGGGAAGCCGACCATTAAACCGAATGTGGATTTCTACAGCGCCCCGGTCTACCATATGATGGGAATACCGAGTGACCTGTTTACTCCCATTTTTGCCATGTCGAGGATTGCGGGATGGTGCGCCCATATCATAGAAGAGAAATTTGCAGAGGCCCAGGAAAAGCCCATGCTCTACAGACCCTCAACCGAATATGTCGGCAATTACTGCGGACTTATGGGCTGCACCTATGAACCTGTTACAGAGAGAAAATAGCGGGCGGCACCCCCTGTTTGGATAAGAGGAGGTCGTAGTGCATTGGAGGAACAGATTATCTTTCCGGCATTAAGACACAATGTTTTTTTCTTGAATATTCTTTGACTTAGTAATAAACTGAACAGCGGAAATTGCTATGGATGACCGGGACAGGACAAAAGAAGAGCTGATTGATGAACTGAAGGACCTGCGCCAGCGGATCGTTCAGCTGGAAGGCACGAAGAATGATCTCATGAGGACTGAGGAGAGATTGAGCAAGGCCAATCGGACGCTCAGGGCTCTCAGCCGGTGCAATGAGGTACTGGTGCACTCCTCCAATGAGGCAGAACTCTTGGATGAAATATGCAAGATTATCATAGAAGAGGGGGGATACCGCCTCTGCTGGGTCGGCTACCGCGAGTATGATTCATTCAAGACCGTAAAGTCTGTAGCACAGGCAGGATACGAGGTGGGGTATTTTAAGAAGGTGAAGATCACATGGGACGACTCTGAACTGGGGCGGGGACCCACCGGCACCGCAATAAGGAGTGGTGAGCCGTATATCTGCCAGAACATCCCTAGCGATCCCCGTTTTGCCCCCTGGAGTGAAGATGCCGGGAAACGGGGGTACTCCTCTGCAATTGGCTTACCCCTCAGAGGAAATTCCACAACCCTAGGCGCCATTACCATATATGCAGCGGAAGCTGATGCATTTGATGAGGAGGAAGTGAAGCTCCTGACCGAACTGGCAGATAACCTTGCGTTCGGAATCCAGGCGCTCCGCGCCCGTGAGGAACGAATGTGCTCTGAGGACGCCTTGAAATCGAGCGAAGAAAAATATCGTTCTTTAGTGGAATCCACTGAGGATTCCATCTATCTGGTTGACAGGGAGTACCGATACCTGTTCATGAATAAAAGGCATCTGGAACGGATGAATGTTTTAAAGGAGGTGGCACTGGGACAACCTTACCAAAAGTTCCATTCTCCTGAACAGAACAAGAAAATGGTCGAGCTTGTGAATAGGGTATTCGAAACAGGTAGCTCGATACAGCAAGAGCATCTGAATCGCGTGGACGGCAGGTACTTTCTCCGTACACTCAGCCCTGTAACAGATAAAGACGGGAAAATCGTGGCGGTCACGGTTGTTTCAAAGGACATTACCGGGATCAAACAGCTGGAGGAGAGATTACGTGCGCTGACCCTCACCGATGAGCTCACCGGCCTCTACAACCGGCGAGGTTTCTTGGCCCTGGTCGAGCCTTTGTTAAAGCTGGCGCGACGGCAGAAGAAGGCACTTTACATGCTCTACGCGGATATGGACAGGCTCAAGGAGATCAATGACACATTCGGGCACAAGGAGGGTGATCTTGCAATAAGGGATACGGCCAATATTTTCAGGTCCACGTACAGGGAATCCGATATCATTGCGCGCATTGGCGGAGATGAATTTGTGGTCATTCCTGTGGAGGGTGCGAACAACGATAGTTCGGGAATCGAAACCCGTCTGCAGGAAAAGATCGAGAATCACAATACGAAAGGGGAGAGGCCGTACAAACTGTCCATAAGCTGCGGAATAGCGCACTATGATCCAGGGAATGCTACCTCTATTGATGAACTTCTCCTTCAGGGAGAACGGTTGATGTATGAGCAGAAAAATAAGAAACGGGAAGGGTAGGGATTATCACCCGTTCTATTCGATCACGTTGTTCTTAAACTAGACAAGCGTCGCCACGGTCACACCAGCCCCTCCCTCGGATTGCTCCCCGCTCCTGAAATTTTTTACAAGCGGATGGCCGGTGAGGTGCTCACGCACGGCTCTGGCAAGTATGCCGGTGCCGAAGCCATGGATGATGGTCACTTCTGATAGTCCTGCCAAAGAGGCATGATTCAGAAAGGGCTCGAGTCTCGACAGCGCCTCATCAACCCTTGACCCTACAAGGTTCATCCTGGATGAAGCTATCTCGTCTGGATGGTCTATATGAACGGCCTCCTGTTTCACCTCTGCTGATTTTCCTGTCTTAAATCCTATGTCAGACAAAGGGACCTCTATCTCCAGGCCGCCGCTCCTCACCCTCAGCCGCTTGTGCCTCAGGTCCACCTCCAGCACAGAGGCGTCATATCCCAGTGACCTCACAAAGACCACATCTCCTTCCCTGATCTCCTCAAGGGAAGGGGACCCGTAATCGGTCATGTCGTATTCTCTGAGTTTCTGCACAATCTCTTCCTGCTTTGTCTCGACCTGTGCGATGACCTCACGCCTCTTTGTCTTTTCCCTTTTCCTTACCTCATCAAGGAAGGCTCGCATCTGCCTTTTTGTATCTGCAATGAGCTCAGAGGCTTCCCGGTACGCCTTTGCAAGGAGGTCTTTTTTCTGGCGTTCAGCATCAAAGAGGGTCTGTTGCAGGAGCTTGTTTTTCTCTTCCATCTCCTTCTGCTGACTGTCAAGCTCCCTCAGACCTCTTTCATACCTGAGCCTCTTTTCATTGAGATCAGCGATGAGGTTGTCGAACTCCACCTTGATGCCACCCAGCATCCCTTTCGCTGATTCGATAATGCGATCAGGCAGCCCGTATCTCTTTGCGATCTCCAGTGCATGGGACTGGCCGGGTTCGCCTTCCCGTAATTTGTATAACGGGGTGAGGGATTTCTGGTCAAATTCCATTGAGGCATTCACCATTCCCTCCATCCTGTGCACAAAGCCCTTGATGTCAGTGAGGTGCGTTGTGGCAAAAAGGAGGGCGCCACTGCTCCGTATCTCCTTCAGCACCGCACATGCGAGCGCAGCTCCTTCCTCAGGGTCGGTGCCGGTCCCCAGCTCATCAATGAGCGCAAGGGAGTGCGCATTAGCTTTTTTCAGTATCCCGGAGATGTTGGACACATGGGCGGAAAATGTGGAGAGGCTGTTCTCTATGGATTGTTCGTCACCTATATCGATGAGGAGGTTGTGGATGAGGGGAAAACGGGATGAAGAGTCTGCGGGGACCGGCATTCCAGAGAGGGCCATAAGCTGAAGCAGGCCGATGGTCTTAATGGCAATGGTCTTGCCCCCTGCATTGGAGCCGGTGATCACCATCACCGTGTTTTCTCCTCCAAGGCGGACATCAAGGGGAACGACCCCCTGTGCTCCTGTCTTCTCCAGTGCGAGGGTGAGGAGGGGATGCCTTGCTCCCACAAGATGAAGCATGCCCGCGTCATCTATCCGGGGAATCTGCATCTCCAGTTCATCGGCAAATTGGGAAATGCAGTACAGCAGGTCAAGGTGGACAATGACCCCATACTGGACGCCCATCTCATCAGCTACGCCCCTTATCCTGGAGCAGATGTCCCTGAGGATGCGCATCTCCTCTGCCTTCTGCTCTGCGATGAGGTTTTCGAGCTCATTGGAGAGGCCGATGATGGCCAGGGGCTCTATGAATGCGGTCTCGCCGGATCGTGAGACGTCATGGACAACCCCGGGCACCTGCCCCTTGGAATCCATCCTCACCGGTATCACCCATCTCCCTGACCTCTCGGTGATGAAGGTATCTTGGAGAAAGAGAGAGATCCTCTCATCCCTCATCATCTCCTCCAGTCTCTTTCTCACCCGCCCTTCAAGCTGCCTGACCTGAGCCCTCAGTTCGGAGAGGAGAGATGAAGCGGTATCAAGGATATTTCCCTCGCTGTCAATGGACCTCTTGAGCAATATGAGGATCTGGGGAAATCCGGTGAGCTGGCCAGAGACCTCTTTCAATAGAGGGAGGTCAGGTCTTTCTTCCATTTGGGAGGATATGTCGGAAAGGACGGTCAGAAATGGGGTGAAGAGGGAAAGCTCCTTGGCGTCCAGCACAGCCCCCTCGGGCCTCAGACTGGTAAGGAGGGGCGCAATATCGGAAAACTCCGAGAGCCTGAGGGGATCATTCTCCTGGGACATCCTTTGTATCTCATGGACCTGTCCCAGCCTTTTTTCAATCTCCTCCCTATGCGCGAGGGGAGTGATTTCTCCTACGGCCTTTTCCGAGGCTTCGCTATGTGAATACTTCGAGATGATCTTGAGGAGTTTGTGAAACTCGAGGAGATTGAGGGCGTTCTCTGTTATCATTCATCAGTCTGAAAAAGCCTTAAAGCCCAAGTCCCTCAATAATCCTTTTCTTCTGTTTCTCTATAATCTTCTGTCCGTATTCAAAGGACTTCACCACTTCTTTTTTGGCAGTTTCAGACAGCTCCACGCCCCTTTCGATAATGTCTGTGGCCTTATCCTTCACCTCGCCTGCGAACTCATCAATGCTCTGGATGGTATCCTCAACCAGGTCAACGGCGTCACGCTTTATCTTTTTTGCTGCCTTGGAGATGTCCCTCCTCGTTTCGCGGCCTGCTTTGGGCGCGTAGAGAAGGGCGATAGCTGCTCCGATCAGCCCACCCACCAGGAACGCCCCGGCAATGGTCTTATTGTCTTCGCACATGGTAGTTCTCCTTTCGAAAAAGCTCTCTATGATAGCTTAATAATATAACTCTAGCAGGAATGGTCTGAAGAGTCAAATGCGCCACAGGTCTTCGGAATGGTGTATGTCTGCCGAAGGGCATCTTTCCTGAAGCAAAGAATCGTTACGCACTCAGCTGGCAAATGGTGGGCAAAATTATTCAAAATCTCTTCATTGATTAACATCGCCATATAGGGTATAACATAGACAGTTTATGATGAGCTATGGATTAGACATCAACAGCATCAGCGGCCTTTCCGAAAGGGATGCCGCAAAAAGGCTTGCGGAAGAAGGGTATAACGAACTCCCCGGCACCACGGAACGGAGTATTCTTAGCATTGCGCTTGAAGTGATCCGTGAGCCCATGTTTCTTCTTCTGATTGCCGGCGGTGCGATCTATCTTTTTTTAGGCGACATCCGGGAAGCGGTGATGCTCCTCGGGTTTGTGCTTGTAGTCATGGGCATCACGCTCTATCAGGAGCGCAAGACCGAGAGGGCCCTTGAGGCCTTGCGGAATTTATCCAGCCCCAGGGCTTTAGTGTTGAGGGAGAGGGAGCAGAAGAGGATACCTGGCCGTGAGGTGGTCAGAGATGATATGATCGTGCTTTCAGAGGGTGATCGTGTTCCCGCGGATGCAGTGCTCATCTCATGCGTGAGTCTTCTGGTGGATGAGTCGCTCCTCACCGGTGAGTCGGTCCCTGTGAGAAAGACCTTCTGCGACGACGAGAGCAAAATGGCCCGGCCCGGGGGTGACGACCTTCCCTTTGTGTATTCAGGGACAATGGTGGTGCAGGGTCATGGTGTTGCGAAGGTCCTCGCAACAGGGATCAGGACCGAGATAGGCAGGATAGGAAAAGCGCTCCGGACCGTCGAGACCGAAGAGACCATCCTTCAGAGGGAGATTGCAAGAATTGTGCGCAACCTCGCTGTGCTGGGTCTCTCTCTTTGCGCAGTGGTGGTCATTGTCTACGGGCTCACAAGGGACAACTGGCTGAACGGTCTTCTGGCAGGCATCACCCTCGCCATGGCCACATTGCCTGAGGAATTCCCTGTGGTGCTTACCGTGTTCCTTGCCCTGGGCGCGTGGAGGATTTCCCGGAAAGGGGTGCTCACCCGCAGGGTGCCTGCTGTGGAGACCCTTGGTTCTGCCTCTGTGTTATGTGTGGACAAGACCGGCACCCTCACCCTGAACAGGATGTCTGTTCAGAAAATCTTCTCCAACAGGAAATGTTACGACCTGAATCATCCGAATGAGCCTTTGCCTGAAGATTGCCATGAGGTGGTGGAGTTCGGCATTCTGGCAAGCCACATCGACCCCTTTGATCCCATGGAAAAGGCGTTGCGGGAGTTGGGCAGACGCTCTCTGTCCGATACCGAGCACCTCCATGACAACTGGACACTGGTGCAGGAATATCCCCTTTCTCAAAATTTGCTCACCATGTCACGGGTCTGGAGATCACCTGACGAGAGGGACTATGTGATTGCTGCCAAGGGCGCGCCCGAGGCTATTGCGGACATATGTCATATGGAGGAGCGGGAGATGCAGAAGCTCTCGGAACAGATAAACACCATGGCCGAAGAGGGACTGAGGGTCATTGGCGTAGCCAAATCCGAGTTCAGGCAGACATCCCTGCCTGACGGGCAGCACGAATTTAGGTTCCGGTTCCTTGGGCTCATCGGATTGGCAGACCCGGTACGTCCGGGTGTGGCTGAGGCTATCAGAGAATGTTACGGTGCCGGGATACGGGTGGTAATGATCACGGGAGACTATCCGGTCACTGCCCGGAAAGTGGCAGTCCAGATAGGATTAAAGCAGATGGACGGGATAGTGACAGGCCAGGAGATCGAGAGCATGGATGATTCTGAGCTGAGGGAGAGGATCAGGACAGTGAATGTCTTTGCCCGTGTTGTCCCTGAACAGAAGCTGAAGATAGTGGATGCACTCAAGGCAAATGGTGAGGTTGTGGCCATGACAGGAGACGGAGTGAATGATGCACCAGCCCTGAAATCTGCCCACATCGGGATTGCTATGGGCGGGCGCGGCACTGACGTGGCCCGCGAGGCCTCGGCCCTGGTGCTCCTGGACGATAATTTTTCCTCTATAGTCCAGGCAGTGAGGATGGGAAGGAGGATCTTCGATAACCTGAAGAAGGCGATGGCGTATATCTTTGCAATCCATATCCCCATTGCCGGCATGTCGCTGCTCCCTGTGCTTTTTCGCTGGCCCCTTGTGCTTCTGCCTGTGCATATCGTCTTCCTTGAGTTGATCATTGATCCCGCCTGTTCTGTGGTGTTTGAGGCAGAGCCTGAGGAAGCGCATATCATGAAACGACAGCCACGGAATCTCCTGGAGCCCCTCTTCGATGCGAGGACAGTCACCTACAGCGTGCTTCAGGGCGCAAGCGTTCTTTGTATCGTCCTGGCGGTATTCCTTACGGCAATGTACCGGGGACAGGGCGAAGCGGATGCCAGGACCCTCAGCTTCACGACGCTCATCATCGCCAATCTCGGGTTGATACTGACGAACCGCTCGTGGTCCCGTGTCATCCTCTCCACATTGCGCACACCAAACGCTGCCTTCTGGTGGGTGCTGGGAGGAGCCCTTTTCTTCCTTGGCATGGTACTGTATGTCCCGTTTATGCAGAGACTTTTTCACTTCCAGATGCTCCATCCCCTTGACCTGATGATCTGCCTTTTGGCGGGTATTATCAGTGTGGTATGGTTTGAAGTGCTCAAGTTTGTCCGAAGATACCGGATGTATCCTTTGAGCACTAATAATTAAATTGACATTTCCATCTAATTTGGGTAGAATGAACAGATTAGAAGTTTTTGTCAAATAAAAGGCCGCAAGAACTTTTGACACTGCGGTCTTTTTTTTGAAGAGAGAGGAAGGAGATCAGGCAATTGGAGATACGAGTAAGCGGTAATGACATCGAAAAGGCATTGAAACTCCTCAAACGGCAGCTCCAGAAGGACGGCCTGTTGAAGGAACTCAAGAAGAGGCGTTTCTATGAGAAGCCTTCGGTCAAGATGAAATCAAAGCAGAGAGAGGCGCAAAAGAGGAGAGTGAAGACCTCACGGATGGCAAGGCAAAACAGGCCTGTCAGCTAACCCTGGAAGGGCCTTTTCCCCAGGGGTTCAAATTACCTCACATTCTGACTACCCCCCCATTTTACCAATTTTCCATTCCGCAGAATAAGAAAGAGGAGATGAATGAACTACAACAGATTTTATGAATTCGGACTTTCTGACGAGGTCCTTAAGGCGGTTTTTGACATGGGTTTTGAGGAACCCACCCCCATACAGAAGATTGCTATCGGCCACGCGCTCAGGGGTCATGACGTTATTGGTCTGGCCCAGACCGGCACAGGAAAGACTGCTGCCTTTGGCATCCCGATTGTTGAAAAGGGCGTGAGGGGCAGGGGAAAAAACCCTTATGCCATTGTGCTTGCGCCAACCAGGGAACTGGCGGTGCAGGTGGCACAGGAGCTGAACAGGATCGGCAAGAACAAAGGGGTCATATCTGTTCCCATTTACGGCGGCCAGTCCATTGAACGCCAGATAAGGAGCCTGCAGAAGGGAGTGGATGTGGTGGTGGGCACACCCGGGAGGGTGATCGACCACATCCAGAGAAAGACCCTTCTCCTGAAAGATATCACCATGGTGGTGCTGGATGAGGCGGATGAGATGCTGAATATGGGTTTCATCGATGACATGGAGAGGATTCTGCAGGAGATTCCGAAAAAGAAGCAGATGATGCTCTTTTCAGCCACCATGCCTGAAGAGATTGTGCGGATCTCGAGAAAATACATGCATGAACCTGAAAAGGCCTATGTGGACCCCAAAAAACTGGTGGTTTCAAAAATCAAGCAGGTTTTTTACGAGGTGAGGGAAGAGGACAAGATAAAGGCCCTGACCAGATTACTTGATGTGGAGGACCCCTCGTTGACTCTGATCTTCTGCCACACAAAGAGGGACGTGGATGAAGTGTACGGAAAACTCCAGCAGATGGGGTACGGCGCAGGGGCTATTCACGGAGACTTTACCCAATCCTTCAGGGACGAGATGATGGAGAAGTTCAAAAAGGGGGAGATCGACATCCTCGTTGCCACTGATGTGGCTGCAAGGGGGCTGGACATCCCTGATGTCACCCATGTCATCAATTACAGCATCCCTCAAAACCCTGACAGCTATATCCACAGGATAGGCAGGACCGGGAGGATGGGTAAATCGGGCATCGCCATATCCTTTGTCACTCCCAGGGAGTACCGTCAGCTGAGGCTGATCGAAAAGTCGGCAAAAACCACCATAAGCAAGGCCAAACTGCCCACAAAGGCTGAGGCGAAAAAGGCGAGGGAAAAGGAACTGGTCGATGAGCTGGAGAGCATAATAGGGGAGGGCACCCATAGCAGCTACCTCCCGTTGGTGCAGGGCCTTTTTGAGAGACATTCCCCTCAAGATATCGCTGCTGCCGCCCTCTGCCTCATTTCCGGCACTTCAGGGGTGGAGGACATTGAGGAGACCGAGCTGGCCGCACCGGCACGCTCAGGATTCGCGAGGCTCTTTCTCACCATAGGCAAAAAGGACAAGATAAAGGTGGGGGACATTGTGAAGTCCATTTCTGAAGAAGCGAATATCCCGGGGAAAAGGATAGGGAACATAACCATGTTCGATGCCTTCAGCTTTGTGGAGGTCCCTGCAAACCTTGCGGACAAGGTGATCAGCTCCCTCAACGACATGGTGGTGCATGGCAGAAGGATACGGGTCCAGCCTGCGAAGAAAAGGGAAGGGAAAAAATATTAGAATAGAAATGGGGAGAGGTACATGGCTGAGCTGGGAAAAATAGAAAGGCCTGATGCAGGGAGCTTTATAGGGAAAAGGAAGCTCTATTGTGTGGCCAATGTGTATCCCCTTAAGGACGGTCCGGACGACTATAAGGGGCTTGTGGAACGCTACTGGAGCGAGGTAACACAGCACACGGAGAGACTTGAGGCAGCAGGAAAGATTAAAAAGGTATTTTGTGAGAGCGTCACTTCCCAGGGAGAAGAAGCATACAGCGTGCTCTCAAAGCTTAATGAGAAGGCCCTCGGGCTTGTCAAGAAAAAGGTGGAAGAGGGCGCTCTCCTGTTTCCCATGGAGAGTGAAGAGATATTCGGTCCATTCCTGGATTGGACAAATTGCCTTAATGTGGTCAGGACACGAGAGGTCTTTATGAGGATCCTCGAATTCTATAATGAGCTCTTTGATAAAAGGCTGAAGCATGCGGTGGAGGTAATAGAAGGGAATCTTTTGGAGGGAGAGGCAGGTCTTCTCATCATGAGGGACGAGGACAGGATACGCCTCCAGCTTCCGCCGGACATTGAGATTTTCCTTGTGACGCCGCCATCGTACGACGATGTACTCAGATGGTTCAGGGAGAAAGCGAAGGATCTCAATGTGGAAGAAGAGGAGACATAGAGTGCGGCACCCGGGACATGAATAAGCTTCCCCATGGACACAAAAATTACAAAAATATTAAAAGACTCATAAATTGAAGTAATACATTAGCATATAATATATAACATTATGATATTACATTATAATAAATAAGTAATATTCTTGCTTTTTGGCTTACCTTTAATCATGTCTTTATCCGGTAAGAACGAGTTCTTTTCATGTCACTGCAATGCATAAAAAATGCCTAAGAAAAGCTGAATTGTGGCGCAGGCGAACGCCTGACCGGAATATCGATGACGTGCCCCCGCAGCGTTATGCGAACATGAGCCATTGAGAAAAATAGGATGTGTTGTACTAGCTCACTAATTCGGTAACTTTCTGGAGTTTATCAAAAGGTGTTTCGTAGTTCAAGCCTCCATGCTTTCTCAGGTGATTGTATTCGAACAAAAAGTTCCCAAGATTCATAATCATGTCTTCCTCAGACTCAAATGAATTGGGATAAATTCAGGGCCATTGTCTGACATCACCGCTTCAAACTCAAAGTTATAGATCTGTTTAAACCATGATAATGAACGAGCCATAAAGTAGGTCAAGGTTGATGCCCTTCTGTCTTTGATTATTTCAGCATAGGTTACTCTTGTACAATCATCACAACACGCAGCAACATACCTTTCCTTGACCTTGGAAGAGCATCGTATGTCTTTGGGAATCTTTGTTATATCGATGTGGGCAAGCTCTCCCGGCGGTTGCTTTTCGTAGCGTTTGATTATTTTCTTCTGTGCCTGGTTTAACGGATATCTTGCCTTTATCCTGTCCATCGTAGCCGAAGAAGGCGTTTTGTCCAGATAGTAAGGTTTAAACAAAAGCACCAGCTCATATCTGTTTGAACCAAATCTCCTGTAGGCGTTGATTATATTGCGTTCTATCTCCTTAGGTGTCCGTCTTGACCCGGGCTTAGCCCCTCTCTTGCCTGGAAGCAGTGATTCAGCTCTCCTGCCTCCTTGTACCCATTTGACATAGTACCGCCTCAGTTCTTGCGCTGATGTGATGAGCTCTGCAGAGGTCCTTTACAAACTTGAAAGGACGAGGCGTAATCTTGGATTTCGTTCGCTCATATTCCTTTAATATCGGCAGCCATCTCTTGAGAATAATCTGATACTCGTAATGCATAACAGGCCTCCTTTGGCGATTTTTACTATACCAAAAGAGTTACCTAATTACTGAGCATGTACACGTGTCCCTGTTTTCTATAGAGTTCTATTTCATTTCACAAAACCATTCCAGGGTCTCTTCATCAATATAGATTTTATATTTCTGATTATCATTCCCTTTCACGATAAAGAATCTTTTTCTCGTCTTGTCAGGCAAACTTTCTTCAATCCACATGTCCAGGATTTCGACAAGCGTGATTTTTTCATTGTGAATGAAAAAAGCTCGTGGCTTCTCGTCTCCCCGGTAACCTGAATGGGCTATGACCTTGATATTCTGATAAGACATTGACTTTTGGGGGCAGTTTTCCAGGATATTTCTTTTTTATGATACCACAGAAATGGCACACACAGGATAAACAAAATGGAGTTCCTTATGTCAATGATTCGTGAAGCTCTTGAAGGACAAGGGTTTGATAAGGGTTCTCCAGGCCCGCTTTGAGAAAGGCCGATTGTGGACTGATAACTCGTTGATTTAGTTGTATCTTCTATCTGCCTAAAAAATATGCAGGATGGTGCAAAGGAAGAGTCTGTCTGGCACTGAGGGTATCCGATGGGGGTTTTACTAACAGTTTCCCAACTTTTGTTAGTATCTAAAAATGGAACTTTAGATATTTGCGTTGTGAAACTGTTTGTGACTTAAGGGAAAATGATTAAATACTTTATGTTGATCTCATCTCCATACAAATAAAGTAATCTGTGTTTCTTTTTTTTCTCAGAGGAATAAGCGGAACAGTTTTCCTGAAACTAGGGATAGAGTATGATCGGTAATCTGCAATTGGTCGTTGAGGGGTTCACCGACCAATCGACGCCAGTGCGATTTTGCAAAGTAATACTATCCAAAAATACTCTCCACTTTTTGAAGGCATGCTTTTTTGCGGACTTCGTGTCGTAACAAACATTCCTCCCTGAAGGCCTCGGGGCAAGCTTCGCTCCAATGTTTTATTGCTATACAATAGTAACTTAGTATAGATAATATCTATTTGACTTCTTACCTTTATCCTATATAATTGTGACTAATAGTCTTGGTTCATATACGGTTGTGGCGACAAATAAGGTTAAAGCGCCAAACGAGGGGTGCGGGCTGGCATCTTCCTGGTCTGTGAAACCAGAGGTGCAGCCAAATGAAAGCCAAAAAGGGTTCGTTTCCCACTGCCCCTCTCCATCTATAATTTCACGTCTCAGACGTTTAAATCTCATTTGAAGGAGGAAAAGAAAATGGCAGAGAAGAAAATGACAGTTGAAGAAGTGAACGAGTACATGAAACAGAAATGCGGCTTTGTGCCGAGGATGTTCCAGATTATCAATACGGTAACCCCTGACCCTGGCAGGACCTTTGCGGATTTTTATGCGACCATCTTTGGTGACGGCGCCCTTTCAAAGAAGGTGAAGGAACTGATGTTCATGGCAGGCGGAGTTGGCTACTGCTCTCCACGGTGTATTATCCATGTGATCCCTGCCATCAATGCAGGGGCTACCACGATGGAGATATTCGAGGCCGCATCAGTGGGCATGATCCTGGCAGGTTTTGTGCCTGGCGGTCCCGGTATTCCGTATGCCTTCGAATATGCGCTCAAGTGTCTTGATATTGAGGCAAAATTCAGGAAAGGCGAGAAGTGGGAGTATCTGCCTGCTCCGAAATTTGACCACGGGGTGTTCTAGAGTTTGGGTGCGAAAGCACAGATCGTCTTAAAGACTTAAAGAAAAGGGCAGCGATCCCGGAGAAGGGAATCGCTGCCCGAGACAAATACAGAGATTTCATTATATCACAAATCGACCGACAAGGAGAGGGAATGTTTAGATTCAAGACTGAACAGAAGGTCTTTACTTTCTCAGGAATAAAGATCGGGGGACAGCCGGGAGAGAATCCGCCCCTCATGATTTCTTCTATGTTCCATAACAAGGACAAGATTGTCCAGGACAGGAAAGGAAATTTCGACAGACAGAGGGCTAAGGAGATCATCAAAAAGCAGGAAGAACTTTCGGCAATGACCGGGATCCCCGGCATGGTCGCCATGGTGGCAAACACCCCGGAAGAGGCAAAGATCTATATCGATTTTTATCTCGAGACCACAGATATGCCCTTCGGAATCGACATGTGGGTTGCGGAGCAGAGGGCCAAGGCCACTGAGTATGTGGCACAGCTCGGGGTGCAGAACAAATTCCTCTATAACAGCATAACCCCATGGGATAAGGACATAAAGGGACAGGTCCAGAGGCTGAAGGATCTGGGAATCAAGCATGTGGTGGTTCAGGCATTTGATGACCAGGACCAGTCCCCAGCAGGGAGGCTCAAGTCCATGGAATCAATTCTTGCCCAGGGCGCTGATGCGTTTGATACCATTATCGTCGACACCTCGGTCATGAACCTGCCGTCCACCTCATTCTCCCTCATCGCAAACAGGATCATCAAGGAGAAACACGGGTTGCCGTGCGGTGGCGCATACTCAAACGGGACCCATATGTGGCATGAGATCAAGAATCAGTGGGGGCTTGACGGATTCAAGGCCATGGATGCGGTGGTCCAGGGCATGGCGTCCGCCCTCTGGAGCGATTTTAATTTCTGCGGTCCTGCGATCACGGCACCGCGGGTATTTCCCGCAGTGGCGAGCGCGCACATGCTGCTCTCCACATTTGTGTATGATGAGACCGGCGAGATATACGAAAACCCGAACCTTCCCATACGGAAATACTTCGGGGATTTTATCGCAAAACTGCAGGAAGGCGGCGGAAGGAAAAAAGGAAAATAAGGAAGAGAGAAAGGAGGAACCACGTTAATGAATTCAAGGGAAAGAGTGTTAAAGCTGTTTAAGGGTGAGGAGATCGACAGGGTCCCCTGTTTCAGCGGAATGGGGAATGTGACCGAGACAGGGATTAACAAACTTGGCTACAAGTTTGCCGGCATTCATCTGGACGCAAAGCAGATGGCCGATACCGCGGCTTCCACCTACAAGATGTTCGGATTTGAGTGCGGGGTGGTTCCCGTTGACCTCTGCGTGGAAGCAGAGGCCCTGGGATGCGTGATTAATGTGTATCCCCACGCAGAGGGAATCCTTTACCCGACGATCAAGGAAAAGCTCATCCATAATGAGGATGAGATGGAAGTGAAGATACCCGCTGATCTCGCCAGACGGGGCAGGGTGCCTCTTCTCAAGGAGGCCATAAAGCATCTCAAGGCCGATATTGGCAATGAGGTGGCAATCGGCTCGTATGTCCTCGGTCCCTTTACCTTGGCAGGGCAGATTATGGAGTTGAATGACCTTCTGAAGCTCTCGTTCAAAAAAGCTGACAAGGTTGCGAAACTCCTTGATGTGATGGCGGACGCTATAATCCTCGTCGCAAAGGAATTCGAAAAAGCTGGCGCGGATTATATCACGGTAAGGGAAATGGGGGCCACCACGGACGTCCTGAGTCCGAGGGTCTTCAAGAGCCTCATCCTTCCGCCCCTCAAAAAAGTCATCAGTGAAATAAAGATCAATTCAGTGCTTCACATATGCGGAAAGACTAACGATATCGTGACCTCTATGATGGAGGCTGGCCCCACGGCCATCAGTGTTGAACAGAAGAATGATGTGGCTGAAACGAGAAAGAAACTGGGTAAGGATGCCCTCATTTTCGGCAACTACGACCCCTACAACGTCCTCGTCTCGGGTGATGAGAATCTCGTGAGGTCCACCATGAGGAAGTGCATCGATGACGGAGTGAGCGCAGTATGGCCCGGGTGCGACATATGGCCCACTGTCCCCCCCCAGAACATGGTTGCGATGCTTGATGAAATAAAAAAACACGGAGGGAAAAAATAATGGCAGACGAAGCGAGGAAGAAGGAGATTCTTGAAAAACTCAAGAACGCGGTCATTCAGTACGACGAGGACGCCTGTAAAGAGGGTGCGCAGGAGGCCCTGGATGCAGGCCTCGATGCCAATGAAGCGATCTTCGACGGCCTCGTGGCGGGAATGGAAGAGGTGGGTCGCCTTTTTGAGGCACAGGAATATTTCGTCCCCGAGATCCTGATGTGCGCCGATGCCCTTTATGCAGGACTCGACATCCTCAAGCCGCACTGTCAGCAGATGGACCTCGGAGTAAAGGGCTCTGTGGTCATCGGGACAGTGGAGGGAGATGTCCATGACATCGGCAAGAACCTCGTGAAGATGATGTTTGACGTTGCCGGGTTTACAGTATATGACCTTGGCAGGGACGTTCCCCTGGACCAGTTTGTGGATGAGCAGTTGAGAACAGACTCTGAGCTTGTGTGTCTGTCCGCAATGATGACCACCTCCATGATCGGTATGCCCAAGGTCATCGACAAGATAAAGGCAAAGAATCCCAACTGCATGATCATGATCGGGGGTGCTCCCACCTCAAAAGAGCTTGCGGATAAGTGGGGCGCTGACGGGTATGCGGAAGACGCGAGTAATGCCCTCAAAGAGGCGATCAAGATGGTGAGCTTCCTCAAGAAATTGAGGGACGAAAAGGCCGGGAAAAAATAAGCGTACCATTGAATGCCTCATCACTGAAAGAGCAGTTGAAAAGGGAAGGTGCGACCCTTGTGGGTGTGGGCGACATCTCGGAAGCGCTCTCGCGGGAGATTGCCCATCTGAACAGGGGGATAGCCCTTGCCGTCAACAAGGGACTGAACAGGGACTCCGTTGCGCTTCTGAAGAGACTCCAGAGGCTGGCCGAGGCGTGGCTGAAGGGACATGGCTTCAGGAGCTTGTCCATCCCTCCCGACTCTGACAGGATACATGACAAGTACATCGCCAAACTCTACCACCTCGTAAGCCATAAGACCACCGCGACATGCGCGGGACTGGGGTGGATCGGCAAGAACGGGCTTCTCATTAATAAGCGGTACGGCTCGAAGCTCTCATGGGCAACGGTTCTCACCAATGCGCCCCTCGTGCCTGACGCCCCTGTGAGCGAATCGCAGTGCGGGGAATGTAATCTCTGCGTGAAGCATTGTCCGTCCGGGGCTTTTACAGGAAAGCAATGGTCCCGGGGAGCACCGCTCAAGAAGATCGTTCATTATGAAAAGTGCAGGACACTGAAAAAGGAGAGGCGCCTCTTTGAGGAGAAGCCCAACTGTGGGCTCTGCGTAACGATATGTCCCTTTTCGAGAAACGAACGCATGAGAGGCAACGTGAAATAGGCAGCATGCAGTAAACAGGGTGATAGAGGACTGAAGGGAACATCCATAGGAAAGAATAAGAAAAGGCTGTGTGGTATTCTCTGTTCGCTTCTCAGTTCTATTTACTCTCTGGTGAATTCAAGTTGCCAAACGTAAATCAAGAAATTAAGGAGGATGGATTCATGGCCAATACACACAAAGTGATTTTTCAGCCGGCAGGGAGGCGGGGAGAGATTGAGGAAGGGAAAACCATTCTCGAGGCTGCCCAGGCCCTCGGTGTGGATCTTGAAGCGCTCTGCGGCAACAAGAAGGTCTGTGGAAAATGCAAAGTGAGAATTGAGGAGGGCTACTCCGAAAAAGACAATTTGGAGTCGAGTATGTCCCATATCTTTCCCCCTCTTCCCTCAGAAGACGAATTGAAACATATAAAACCGGAAGACGGACCGGGGATACGTCTTGCCTGTTCGAGCGAAATACGGGGCGACCTGAAGATCTTTGTCCCGGAACGGTCACGGGCAGGGAAACAGGTGGTCCGCAAGGTCGCAAGGGAGATTTCGATAGCCCTCGACCCTGCCGTAAAGAAATATACCCTTACCTTTAAGCCACCAACGCTCCATGATATGACCACCGGTGATTACGAGCGGGTGCTCAAGGCGCTGGAGGACGACTATGGCCTCAGGGGCATTACCTTTGATTTCCTTGCCCTGAGGACCCTCCAGGACGCCCTGAGAGGGGGAAACTGGACAGCGACCTTCACCATCTGGATGGACAGGGAGATCATCAAGGTGGAGCCCGGCCATGTAGACGTCTGTTACGGACTCGCCGTGGACATAGGAACCACAACGTGCGTCGGCTACCTCTGTGATCTCAGTACCGGTAAGGTGATCAACACAGAGTCCATGATGAACCCCCAGGTGCCCTACGGCGAAGACGTCATGTCCCGCATTACCTATGCGATGACGAGCGACACGGGCCTTGAGACCATGCAGAATGCGATCATTACGGGTCTGAACGAGATCATTGAAAAGGTGGTGACCGAGATAAAGAAGGACGGCCCCCACCCGGGATATGAAATAGATGATCTCACCATCGTCTTCAACACTGCCATGCACCATATCTTTCTGGGGTTGAACCCTACGTACATTGGCCGCTCGCCCTTTATCCCTGCAGTACAGCGCTCGTTGAACATCAAGGCGAGGGACCTCGGTCTGAAGATCAATCCCGCAGGATACATCCATGTGCTGCCGATTGAAGCCGGGTTTGTGGGCGCGGACAATGTGGGAGTTCTCATTGCCCAGGAACAGTATTTCCAGGATGAGATGGTGCTTGTCATCGATATCGGTACGAACGGTGAACTGCTTCTCGGAAACAAGGACAGGGTCTGCTCCACTTCCTGCGCCACAGGACCGGCATTTGAAGGAGCCCAGATTAAGTTCGGAATGAGGGCGGCCCCCGGGGCCATTGAGAAGGTGAAAATCGATCCCGTGACCAGGGAACCGCAATACAAGGTTATCGGAAAGGCGGACTGGCACACCCACATCGAAGGCAAGATCAACGCAAAAGGCATCTGCGGTTCAGGCATTATCGATGTCATTGCCGAGATGTTTAAAGCGGGCATCATAGACAAGACCGGCAAATTCGTGATGAATCTGGGGACAACCAGGGTGAGATCGGGTGTTGACGGAAAACCTGAGTACGTCCTCGCATGGGCCGAAGAAACATCTATTAATGCCGATATCACCGTGACTCAGGGAGATGTCCGTGCGCTCCAGCTCGCGAAGGGGGCGCTGTATACCGGAGCCAAATTGATGATGCAGAAGATGGGGGTCACCAAGCTCGACAGGGTCGAACTGGCCGGTGCATTCGGCAGCCATATAGACAGGGAGGCCTCCCTGACCCTCGGCATGTTCCCCGATGTGCCCATCGACAAGGTCATTGTTGTCGGAAACGCTGCGGGAGATGGCGCAATAATGGCGCTCATCAATAAGGACAAACGGCGTGAGGCGGACGAGCGTGCGCGGTGGGTGCAGTTCGTGGAGATCGCGACAGAGCCTGCTTTTGAGAAGGAGTTCATGCAGGCCATGCACATTCCTCACATGAAGGACAAATACCCAAATCTCAAGGCGATGCTGGAAGAGCAGAAGGCGCCCATCGCATCGAGCATAAAAGGGTGAGGGGAAAACCCGTACCGTCATGACAAAGGTGCTAATAAACCCCGGGGCGTGCGGAATGCTGGTCACTGTTGAAGTGGAGAAGAAAGAAGGGAAGATCTTCTCGGTGAGGATAACGACGGAATGCGAGATGGCGGAAAAGCTGGGAAAGGAAATCCCGGAGCTCACAATGATGGATGCGTTCAAAAGGCTCCAGGAAAACCCGGTATACAAAAAGGGGGCGACGTGCCTGAGACATGTCGCCTGCCCTGTGCCTTCGGGAATCCTCAAGGCCCTTGAAGTGGAAGCAGGGCTGAATCTCCCCAGGGACGTGAGCATCACGTTTGTGAAGACAGAGAAGGACTCCGGCACATAACCCTTCTTCTGCCCAAGAATGCATACTCCATGAAACCAGGGAATTGACATTGAGGAGGCATGGATGAAAAAGGTTGCGGTGGTGGCATCACTTGTTATGGTCCTTCTGGGCGCGCTCATTTCCATGGCCGCTTCCAGGGATGTCCGCCTCGGGTATCTGAGGAACGACCTCCATCACCTTGCTGCCTGGGTCGCTATGGACAAGGGGTTTTTCAGGGAAGAAGGGGTCAATGTTGAAATTGCCGGCATATTCAACGCCGGACCCGAAGAGATGACTGCCTTTGCTTCCAGGAGCCTGGACATGGGGTATCTCGGTGTTGCGCCCAGTGCCACCGGGCTTGCAAACAGGTCAGCCCGCATCAGGGCAGTTGCCCTGGCAAACGCGGAAGGGTCTTCGGTGGTGGTAAGGAAGGATTCAGCAATAAAAGAAGTAAGAGACCTAGCGGGGAAGACCGTAGCCATTCCGGGATATTCGAGTGTCCAGGATTTTCTCCTGAGAAAGGCCCTGGAAGCAGCAGGGGCAGACCCAAAGAAGGTGAACATCATCGCGATAAAACCCCCGGAGATGATCGTGGCTCTCAACGCAAAACAGATCGATGCCTTTATCGCGTGGGAACCCCATCCGTCAAAGGCAGTTACCATGGGAATCGGGAGGGTCCTTATTTCGTCACCCATGATATGGAAGGACCATCCCTGCTGTGTCGTGGCAGTTGATGATAGTTTTTATAAAGAGAACCCCCAGGTAGTAAAATCTTTTCTGAAGGCCCATATAAGGGCCACAGCCTATATAAAGAAGAATCCGGAAGATGCCCTTAGGATAGGCATGAAATATACCGGGATGGATGAGGCCACTGTGCGTGAGGCCATTAGCCATATCCAGTACCACTATTTCGCAAAGGAAGATGACATTAAGGAGTATGTAAGATATCTTCTGAAGTTCGGGTATGTGAAGTCAATGAATGTGGATGAGTTTGCACGTGAATACCTTGATCTGAAGGCGATTAAGGAAGTCGTCCAATGATGTGTTACGAGACTTGCGCTGTCTCAAATATGATTGAGGGGGGAAAAGGATTGTTCAACGGCTCTGCAGGTCTATGAGATACCTTCCAATCTTGTGTGTTGTGGTAATCTGGCAGGTGCTCTCCTTTTCCGGGGTTATCCCCGGCAACAGACTTCCTTCCCCGGTGAATATAATCCTGGGTTTCACCGAACTCCTCACCCAGGGGCTTCCTCCTGGATACGCCCTCGCCGGGCACTGCATAGCAAGCCTGAAGAGGGTCTTGAGCGGCGTAGCCATAGCCATTGTCACTGCCCTGCCTCTGGGCATTGCCATGGGATACTGGACACGGGCAAGGAATTACCTCACCCCCTTTGTGGAAATAATAAGGCCGATCCCTCCCCTGGCATGGGTCCCTATTGCGATCCTCTGGTTTGGTATTGGAGACAGGTCTTCGTCATTCATCATTTTTCTGGGGGCCTTTTTCCCCATACTATTGAATACCATCGGAGGGGTCCTCTCCATTAACAGGAGACTCATCGAATCGTCCATTATCCTCGGCGCA
>Ga0335070_10000420_pt1 | contig 47552 bp, 50 predicted proteins | sample Lox_Sample_13_FD_206722 | JGI IMG/M metagenome (GOLD analysis project Ga0335070, IMG submission 206722) | Soil microbial communities from Loxahatchee National Wildlife Refuge, Florida, United States - Lox_Sample_1.3 | ecosystem: Environmental > Terrestrial > Soil > Wetlands | place: USA... | reverse complement strand
ACAACAACACAAAGCAGCGCACAAATACCACCACAAAAAACGCCAGAAGAAATGCAAAAAGAAGCAGAAGCCAATGGGCTTCAAGTGTGGGGACCAGACTCATGGAGCATACTCCCGCCTTTCTTCAAATTACACGCTAGAGCCGAAGTAGGTTCGTTGGAAATCGATAACCAATTATGGGTTGGTCTCTTTGCGTGTGGAATTGACAAATGCAGCGGTCTCTGCAGCCTTTTGCAGAAAGCCTTTGAGAATCTTGACGCCGCAGCGAGGGATGTTGCCTATAGTGCCATAATCGCTATGCTGACAAGCGTATACGCTCTTATCTGGTTCAATGCGGTGGCTGCTTCTCTTGCGACAATAACAATAGGTGGGTATATCTCAGAACTGGCTTTGTATACTGCTCTCACATTAGTTACGATTCTCGGATTCCAGATTATCCCTGATGCTTTGTTGTCCAAAGCGCTTCTTTTTGGCGTAGGTTTCGCTCTTATTGGAGTATTACTAACTGCGCTCTGGAATGACCCTCAAGCACGTATTTTCCCCGGAATCCTTAAACAACAACTGACTGGAGCAGACCCAGCCACTTCTGCAGCAAAGTGTGTATTAACGGTTTTTCTGATTACGGTTTCAACTGCGAACTTGCTGAGTGCAGCTATAATATTCGGGAATCCATTGATGTGGCCCTTTGCCCTCGCGACGTTGGCGTTAGGGCTGTATGCTATTCAATTGGCAAGTAATAGGTGAAGTCTTTGAGCCGGTATGATGACCTTTCGGAAGAAGACAAAATCAAAGTGATTGCTGGATTTGTGCTTGTTGGAGCTTTTATAGCCGGACTTATTGCCTTCAATGCATTTGTCCTTAATAGCTCTCAGATTGCGACTATATGGGAATCTAATACTACATTTTTCAGTACCATCAGAAGCATATTGTTTGGTTTTTTCGTTATGATTGTTCTTCCTTCGATTATTGCAGTGTCAATAACGATTGCTGTTCTTAAAAGACGCCTTTCTGGGCTTGCGACAGGGTTACCTGCTCTACTTGCCGTGGGGGCTGCTCTCTTATTGTCCTACGTTCTACTTACTCTATTTGATGTGTTCTTCGCTACCTTGCCGCTGGAAATGCAAGCCATCTTGATGCTGCTTGCTTTTTTCGTGCCAGCCATAATTCTAGCGTTGATCATGAAAACAGAAAAAGTCAATAGTTACCTCAGGAAAAGAATCGGATAGTTCACGAAAAATGGGATCACCCCTAATTGCTTAGAGCTTAAGAGAAATCGCTGAAAAAGAATATAGGAACTACCCACTTTTTGCTTGTTATCGTGCCCTATCGAATTCACCAGACTGTATTCTGACGGCTCAACGAAGGAACCATGTAGACGCACATGAAAAAGCACACTATATTTGGAGCCTATTAGAATTTGGTTGCGAAAAACCTAGAGGGGGGGTAGGTCAATTTAGGCGTTTTTTTACTCCTATACGAATGTTGAAAAACAAAGCAACGCTATGAATACTACTTCTGAGACCTCATTTAAATCACCCAGCCACAACAAACATCATCATGCAAAATGAAAGGAGGGAACTCCTACAAGCAGAACATAGAATTCATAAGAGGGTATTCTGTATTGCTCCAAAAACACTCCTAAAACATTGATGAGCCAAAAACAGCCGAAGACAAGCTTCAGAAAAATCTATGTTGAATCTATTTATAGGGGGGTTAAAATTCCGCCTCAGCGCAACAGTACACAACGGCATTAAAGCGAGCACTCAATCGGTCAAAGCTTTGACGCACAAGCCTGAATAAACAATCCGTGTAGATGCATGGCTTCTCACCACAACCTTTAAAATCTAATATCTAAAACAACAAACTCTCATAACTAGGAGAAGATCATAATGGCTAAAAAGGAAGAAAGAAAACCTACAGTAGACGAATTGCTGGCTAAAGCCAAAAAACCATCAATGCTAGCCCCTCCACTTCACAGGTTCTACGAGGGAAAAGTCCAAGTCATGCCGAAATGCGCAATCACAAGTCCAAAAGATTTCGGAATATGGTACACGCCAGGAGTTGCTGTTCCATGCAAGGAAATCCAAGCCAACGTTGACAAATCGTTCGAACTCACGAACCGCTGGAACTACGTTGCCGTGGTCTCAGATGGCACACGCGTCCTAGGTCTAGGCGACATCGGACCCGAAGCCGCCATGCCTGTGATGGAAGGAAAAGCTCTGCTGTTCAAGTATTTGGGAGGCGTAGACGGCTTTCCGATATGCTTGCGAACCAAAGACCCTGACGAAATCGTTAGGACATGTGAGCTTATAGAGCCTTCATTCGGCGGAATTAACCTCGAGGACATTGAGAAGCCTAAATGCTTCTACGTGTTGGAAAAAGCCCGAGAACGCCTTAAAATCCCTGTGTGGCACGATGATCAGCAGGGAACTGCAACGGTCATTTTGGCAGGCTTGATAAACGCGTTCAAAATCGTCGGCAAAAAACCAAACGATAGCATTATAACGCTCGTAGGTGCCGGCGCTGCAAACCTCAGAACAGCTTACGTTCTCATAAGGTGGGGAATGAAACCCGGTAACATAATGCTTGCAGACACCAAGGGAGTAATCTATCCAGGCAGAAAAGACATAATCAAAGAAGAAGACCCCTGGAAGTACGAGCTGTCACAAAAGACAAATGCAGAGCACAGAACCGGAGATATAACGGAAGCCTTCAAAGATGCAGATGCAGTTGTAGCTGCATCCAAACCAGGACCAGGGACGATAAAGAAAGACTGGGTGAAGTTGATGGCTGAAGATTCAATAATCTTCGCCTGCGCCAACCCGATACCGGAGATTTGGCCGTGGGAAGCCGAGGAAGCAGGAGCCCGAATAATAGCGACTGGCAGAAGCGACTTTCCAAATCAAGTAAACAACAGTCTGGGCTTTCCAGCGATATTCCGAGGAGTTCTTGACGTTAAGGCGAAAACTGTCACGGACGACATGTGCATTGCCGCAGCCCAGGAATTGGCAAAATTCGCCGAGGAACGCGGAATGAACGAGAAGGATATTCTGCCCAGAATGGAAGAGTGGGAAGTCTATCCCCGCGAAGCCGTTGCATGCGCTTTGAAATCGATTGAGCAAGGCGTTGCCAGAGTCAAGCCCAGCAAGAAGGAATTGTACGACAGGGCCAAAGCAATAATCATGAACGCTAGGGACTGCACGCAAGTACTCATGAAGCAAGGCTTAATCAAGCCGATGCCGCCAGAAGAACAGTTGCTCAAGTAAAACAGTCGCAAAACACCCTTATTTTTTCATCTTTTTTGGCTTCCTAGCAGAAAATTATTTAAACACTTCCATAGAACATAGAAGCGAACATGGTGAATGGTAAAAATGCGTACCGACTATATCCTTTATACTGTGGCAGTAATATTCTTCGTCATCACTGCAATAGTTGCTGCCTATCAAGTTGAAAACCAGCAATTGTGGATCGTAAGTACCGCCGTGCTTGGATTCTTCTTCATCGGACTTGGCTACATTGAAAGAACTCGAATGCAGACGCAACCGATCAGGGCACCACCACCGGCCACCATCCAAATGCCTGCTCCTCCAGAACCAGTGCAACCAATAAGTGTTGAAGCGACGAGGCAGGAGGTAACTACTGCAATCGTGGAAGTTCCAAAACCAGCGCTTGACATTACTCAAGTGAAGGGCGTTAAGGCAAAAAGGGCAGAACAGCTTAAGGCTCTTGGTATAAGCACTGTTGATGATTTAGCAAGTGCTTCAGCAGAAGACTTGGGCACGAAACTGAAGATTTCGCCAAAAATCACGGAAAAATGGGTTGCCGACGCAAAAGCGCTGCTTGAGAAAGCGAAGCATTAAGCAAAGACAAAGGAATTAGCATATTACGCGAAATTCAGAATTCTTATTATATTCCTTCTTTCCAGCCTTCGAAGTGCGTCGATGAATTCGTTCTTCTTCTTTCCAGACAGCTTAAACTTCTGAATCATTTCCTTCATCGGCATCTCTGGCTTTCCAGCTAGCATATGCCTATTGCGCAGGTTCTTGACTATCGATCGTTCAAGTCGTCCACACCGCCAAGTCGTATTGCGGAGAAGAACAATGATTGCCTTGACTAGTTTCTGTTCCTGCTTCCTTTTGATGGACAATGCCATTTCACATGTACTGCATACGTCTCAGGGGTTTTTAGAGTTTGCGTTCAAAACACTTATCAATGATCAGAATCAGATGAAAAGCAATAGGTGAACGACATGCTGAAGGTACAGATTGGACGAATCTGTTTCGTACGAATCAACGAGAACGACGATCTGTTGGATTCCATCAGAATGAGTGCAGAGCAAACGGGCATAAAGGTGGGTGTTTTCCTTCTGATTGGAGCATTGAAAAGCGTTGTTATGGGGTGCTACAGAAACGGTGAATACGTGCACACACGCTTGGATGGCCCAATGGAAATCGCTTCATGCACAGGAAACATCGCAGTTGATGATAAAGGCGACATAGTTATTCACGCACATATTGTGGTTTCAAATGAGAAGGGTCAGGCTTTTGGCGGGCATTTGATGAAGGAGTCATACGTGAGACCCATGGCAGAACTTATGATTATTGAGGCATCTGGAGCCAATTTGATACGGGTGTTCGACGAAAAGACTAAACTCAAATTGCTGAAGCTAGGTTAGAATCTTTCTCAGGTATATTCCGTTAGCTTTTCCATAATAATTCTTCAATGTTCCTATTCTTTGATATCCCAATTTCTCGTAGAGGTTTATCGCAGCCACATTGTCTTCGCGCACTTCAAGATTGCTGGTTTTAACGCCTTTCTCTTTGAATATTGTTTCAATGGTTCGTAAAAGCTTCGATCCCACACCTTTCCTGCGATTTGCCGGAGAAACGTCTATAGTGAGGATGTGCCCAGCTGAAGCGTTTCTGTCGAAGTATATCATGCCTATGACGAAACCAATTATCTTGTCGTTCTCCTTCGCAACTAAACTTATGGCGCTGTAATCCTTGAATAGTTGGGCGATTTGCTTTCTTGTGAAGGCTTCTTCGTTGAAGCATTGCGTTTCTATTTCGAAAAGTCTGTCCAAGTCTCTGATGGACGCATCTTCAATAATTATTGTCACCGCAGTCATCCTCTTTATGATGAGAACTTTGGAGGGATTACATTTTCTGCATTCGTTTTCGGTTTGGCAATTGCTCTGAATTCAAGCCATTGTTGCGACGCAAAACCCATGAAGAATCTAAGCCAGAGAGTCAAAAGTCTGCTCATGACGGTGGCTGTAGCCGCTATGTCAGCAGGCACTCCCAACAAGACGTAAAGGGTTGTCATGGTTATCTCTGGCAACCCAACCTCAAACGGCACACCAACAGGAATCGCTTTTACGGCAACAACTATAGACCACGTGATGATAACTGTGCTCCATGGAATCTGGTAACCCAAAGCCAAGAAAACGAGAAAGGATACTCCAATACTGAAAAGCCACGAAATAATATACGCGACAAATGATGAAATTATCGTTTTTGGGGCGTGGGCAAACTCCCTCATGGAGTCATGAAATATCTTTGCCGCCCTGATCACGCCTTCTCTAATCTTCGTCAACTTCCATCGCCCGCGACTCAGTCGTTCTCCCAGTCTGATGATGGCGTCAATGATTCTTAACGTCCAATTTTCTTTTACACATAGTAGCAAAAGCAGTAAGAGAAAAAAAGATGTCACAACGAGAAGGACAAGTGTCAAATCCAGTACAAGTCCGCCAACTTGCCCTTCAGTCAACAGTAGAAGAATACCAGCCACGAGGCTTCCTATGTTTATGCCCATGCCCATAAGTCTGTGCGTAACGAGAGAGGCAACCACCTCACCATGTGCTCCGTTTTTCTCTCTGGTAACAAGATAGATTCGGGTGACTTCTCCGCTTATTGATTCAGCTGGAATGATTATATCCATGTACCAGCCATATAGAACGTAGAGATATGACTTTACGACAGAGATTCTTACCGAAAGGAAATTGAGAAGCGCCCGCCAAGAGATTGCATAGAACAATGTCTCGGCAAGAATGAAAACGATTGCAATCGAATAGAGGGTAAGGTTCATGGTTTTTGCGACTGCAACTATTTCCAGAACGTCAACGTTGAACAGATAAAGGTATATAAAAAACGCGATGATGCCGATTACTGGGAGAAGAAACGTCTTCCAAGTGACCTTATACTTTAATACGTCCATCGACATTCGCATCCTGCAGTAAATGCAAAGGCACTTGCATCATCATTATATATTTTGCCAATTTCTCTCCACAGCTTGGTTATCCTAAGATTTAATTGTTTACAATTGCATGTAGTTGAGTGGTGGAAAGATTGCTGAAGGGCGTTCACTTTCTGCTCACATATAAATGCGATTTGGAATGCGATCACTGCTTCGCTTGGGGAACATCTCAAGCAAAAGGCACCTTCACCCTAAAACAGATAGAGAATGTCTTGGCTGAAGCCAAAAAACTTGAGACAGTGACATATATTTCATTTGAAGGTGGAGAACCCTTCCTGTTCTATCCAATCATGATCAAAGGCGTAGAAGAAGCCGTCAAACTAGGTTTTCACGTTGAAGTTCTTTCGAACTGTTACTGGGCTAATGACGTTGAAGATGCGAAACAGTGGCTACTTCCAATTTCAAAGGCTGGAGATGTTGAGTTAACGTTAAGCAGTGACCTCTATCATGGAGACAGTTGGGAAACTGAACTGGTAAGAAATGCCGTGAAAGCCGCAAATGCACTAGGCATAAAGACAAGCATACTTGCAGTGAAATTTCCTAATGCTGAAAAACCGTGTCCAAGCGAGATCGAAGGAGCAAAAGTTGGCTTATGGGATTTAATGTTCAAAGGCAGAGCATCCGAAAAATTGACTGCGAAAGCCAGCAAGAAGCCATGGCATGAATTTACAAAATGTCCATACGAAAAGTTCGAAACCCAAGAAAGAGTGCACATCGATCCGTTTGGATACGTTCACGTTTGTCAAGGCATTTCGATAGGCAACGTTTGGCAACGACCATTTTCCGAGATAATCAAAGAATACAGTTCGAGCAGGAATCCTATACTCCAACCTCTAGTCAGCGGCGGACCAGCAGCCCTCGTTAAACGGTTCAATGTGCCTCATGAGAATGAATACGCTGACGCTTGTCACTTGTGTTACAGCGCTCGCTGTATGCTTCGCGAGAGATTTCCGCAGATTCTTGCGCCAGATCAAATGTACGGTAAGGCAGAGTAAGAGGAAGCACTGAACGAAGCGCTAGTAAATGTTAAAGGTCGTTGCCTCCAACTAGATGGTAAAGGTGATACGTCTGCTGTCCCGAGATGAAGCCCTCACTCTAGTTAAGAAACATGTTTCCAAGAAAAACGTGATCTATCATATGCTTGCGGTGGAAGCAATAATGCGAAACACCGCCCGACATTTCGGAGAGAATGAAGAAACATGGGGGCTCGTTGGACTGCTACACGATATAGATTACGAAAAAACGGAGCACACACCTGAAAAGCATGGTCTGGTGACTGAGGAAATCTTGAAAGGACTTGTTCCAGAAGACATTATAAGAGCAATAAAAACTCACAATGCAAAAAACTTAGGCGTAATGCCTGAGAGTCGTATGGAGAAAGCATTAATCGCAGCTGATGCAGTCTCAGGCTTGCTGGTAGCTTGTGCTCTAGTCATGCCTTCTAAGAAACTTGCAGATGTGAAAGTCGAGACAGCCGCAAAGAAGTTCAAGGACAAAGACTTCGCCCGAGGGGCTGACAGAGACAGGATAATTGTATGCGAAGAAATCGGAATTCCAAAGGAACAGTTCTTTGAGATTTCGCTTATCGGATTGAATATGATTGCTGCGGAAATTGGCTTATAAGATATGCGTCGTAGGAACCATTTCCTAATCACATGCTACAGATTGACAGAAACCATCACACATCAGAAATGTTTCAAAGCCTCACTCGCTCAACATAGCGTATTCCCGCTCATTTTTCACTCCTAATCCAAGCTCAGCTGCCCGCCGAATCTGCGTGTAGCTCCACGGTTCTTCCAGCAAGCTTGTTCCGTCATAGCTTTTGATAATCTTTATCGCTTCAACATCCAGAGCTACGCGGTCTCCTGAAGCAAAGATCAGGTTCGGATTGCGAAGCTCACCACAAGCTGGTCCACCACTTATAAAGCATTTTCTTCCGTCCATTATAATCAGGTTTGGATGAACGAAGAGGTTCAAATCTGCGATTTTCTCTTCCAAATGCCTCGCATGCAAGAGCATTCGTTCCTGAGGCTTCATAAAACCCACCGCCAGCTTCAGGCTCAATGTGAACTTTGCCCATCTGTGCGTTTTCATACAGCAGACGAGAACAAGCTTTTTCGCTTCCAAAGCTTTCTCAGGCACACTCACAGTACGGAGGTATTTTCCGCCCGTCTGTATTTTCACCCATTTGCCCTCGTCAAAAAACACGACCTCGGCTCCAACGTCCTCAGCCTTGATGAGCATACCAGTTTCCTCGAAAACCTTGCGTGTTGACGCCGACAACATAGAAGACTCTCCGATGATCACTTTCGCCGCACCATTCTCATAGAGCAATTCAACAACACGCGCAACAAATTCAGGATCGCTAGAACCCGGCGGCGCATCACCCGTGTTGAAATTGGGCTTCAACAGTATCTCATCACCCTTCTCAACGACTTTAGTAAACCCGCCGATCAGATCGACCGCCCTCAAAATGTTATCTTTCAAATCGTTAGTTGCTGTCTTTCTGCCTATCAGTACTTTCCCATTTTTAGTGAAAGGGTTAACCTTTGCACACCCAATTTCTTTGCTGAGAACCACACGGACGACCCATTGAATCTAGGATCAACCGCAAGTTTTAAACTTTCGCGGCAAAAACCATTGTGTACTCCATAAGCATCAGGCAAGGAGAAAGCAGTTATGAAGCCGAGAGTCAACATCGTGTCATTCATAATCTTCAAAAATGGGAAAATTCTCGCCGAAAAAAGAAAGCAAACTAAGGAAATAGATCCTGGCAAGGTTACTATTCCAGGTGGTCACGTGGAGAAATGCGAATCGTTCGAGGCGGCACTCGAACGGGAAGTGAAAGAAGAGCTTGGGATTGAGTGTGATCGGTTTGCCTACCTTGTCACTATGCTTCATGAAACTGACAGAGAGGATCAGGTTACGCATTATTATGTATGCAAAGACTGGAGAGGAGAACCAAGAAACCTTGAAGCAGAACAGATTCTTTGGATAGGATTTGAGCAGATTGATCAGCTAGATTTTGAGATTGACAGAAAGGCAGTGAAGGAATTCCTTCGGAAACGAGCCCATTCTCAGTAGCTGCCTAAGAGCTACACTATGTATTTGTCTGCCTTCTCGAAGTCTCTCACGATTTCTATTACTCGCTTAGGAGCGCTGATGCCTTCCAAAGGAATGCCTTTAAGCAATGCCCATGGAGTCTTCTCGGCAATCGTGGTTACGATGTGGCCTTCGCCGAAGCACTTCTGTGCTATTGCGTAAACCATTCGTCTCACTTCGATCTCAGAGTACTCGCCTAAGGCGTGCAAGTACTCATGGACCAGCAGGTTGTAAATCAATGCGTTGACAACGCGTTTAGAACTGATTGCAGCTTCAACGATCTGAACTAGCGTGCGGTTTAGAACAATGTTGTTCGTTCCGATGGGGTGGTAAGCACCAAGTTGAATTGGCAAATCATCAAGGAAAAGCATCATCGCTCCTCTCCGCTTGTGTAGAGAAAATTCGACTGTGTCCTTCACGATTTCCCAAATCTCGCCGTAGCTTTTCGCATTCTCCAAACGAACGCGAAACCTGTCGATCTCTGGAGAAGTGCCTTCACTCATCGATTGTGATCCTCTTACAGTTTTCACATTTCGCCCCGTCTTATATGCTATGTGGAAAACCTGAATTCAAACGGAAGTGATGATTTCGAAGCAGTGGAACCGCTGCTGCAACGGATGGAAAACATAAAAACAAATAAGGAGCTAGCCCTCAATGATGTTAGAAACTGTTTGGAGGCAAAATAGCATGGCAAGCATGGTTCCGGTTAGAGACGTTATGACGAAAGATGTGAAGGTCGTGAGACTAGATACGACCGTGAAAGAAATAGTAGCCACGATGAACAAATTCAATATAGGCTCCATAATAGTCGTGCAGGGAGAGAGACCAGTGGGCATAATCACAGAACGGGACATTCTCATAAAACTTGTCGAACCGAGTTTGGATCCTGAGACGCTGACCGCAAGACACGTGATGGCAACTCCACTGGTAACTATAAACGAGAACACCAGCGTGGAAGAAGCAGCCACGCTAATGGCAAAGAAAAGAATAAAACGTATACCAGTAATGAACAATGAAAAACTGGTAGGCATACTTACCTACACGGATATCGTGTTCAAAGTGCCAACAATGCTTGCTTTGCTTGAAGAATTGGTAAGACCTTTTCACCGCAAATACTAGAGCAAACGTCTCAAGTCTGTGCGCTGACTCGCTGAAGTCATAGACGCATTAAGAGCAGAAATGAGGTGACACAGCTTTGACTGAAAAGAATCACAGAATTTTCCTCGGAACTTCAGGCTGGAGCTACAAGGAATGGGTTGGCCCGTTCTACTCGAAAGAAGACAAAAGCATGCTCCGCGCCTACTCGAAAGTTTTTGACACAGCAGAAATAGACTCCACGTTCTATCGCTATCCGTCCAAAGCCACGGTGATGGGCTGGTCGCGCTTCTCGCCTGAAGGCTTCGTTTTCACTGCAAAACTGCCGAAGCTCATCACCCACGAAAAAATGTTGGACTTGAACCGAGGTGTCGAAGAGGATTTGCAGAAATTCATCGAGCTCATGGAACCTCTTTCCCTGAGCGGAAAGCTCGGCTGCATACTCATTCAGCTGCGACCCAAATTCGTGTACAATCCGAAAAAGCTGGAAGAGTTTTTCAAAATACTTCCAACGCACGTTAAGTTTGCGGTGGAATTTCGTGACTTGTCTTGGATGAAGCAGGAAACTTGGGCTCTGCTAGAGAAGTATAAGGTTGCATACACGATTGTAGACGAGCCTCTGCTTCCGCCCGAGGTGCATTTGACTTCAGATTTCGCCTATTTCCGTTGGCATGGACATGGAGAAAACATATGGTATGATTACGAATACAAGGAAGAACAACTTAAAGCTTGGATTCCCAAGGTACGCGATGCAACGGAAAAGACTGAAAGAGTATATGGGTATTTTAACAATCACTTTCGTGGTAATGCGGTTAAGAATTGTCTTCAAGCACTGGATTTGCTCGGGACCATAACGCCAAGTCAGGCAGAAGCTAAAATCAAAGTGGAGAATTATCTCAGAAGCCAAGCAAGGACCACAGAGTTCAAGCTGGAAGAGTTTGCTGAGCCTAAGAAAATGAGTTTTGAGGAGCTGTTACGCTATTTCGTTGCTGCTGGTAGGTTGGAAAGAGCTCGAAGCATTGAAGACAGCGAACTCGACATCACGAGGCAAACAGACGACAGAATTGAAGCAACTCTGAGAGAGTACCACATAATAATAGATGTGGAGAGCAAGAAGATTTATCATGACTGTGCGGACTGGGGCAAAATCCTATCTACAAAGAAGCTGTGCAAGCACGTAGGGAAGCTGATGTTGTCAATTGACAGAGAGAGAGCTACAAGAACACTGGCTCAGATTTATGCAGAGCAGAACCTGTGGCAATTCAAGCAATATCCTGACCCTTCACTGGGTGCGGAGTCTTGAACACAGTAGCGTTCCCTGTCATTTGCATTTCGATACCTGATATGTTACTTCGTCGGAACTAAGGCATATTATTGATTGGGTCCATAGTCTAATTAGGGAAGCCTGTTGAAGCCGAAAGCATCATCAAAGGGCTACAAGAAAGGCATGAAAGAGCTGAAGAAAGTATCGATAAGAATCGAGAGAAAAATGGCTAAACTAGAGAAAATAATGGCGAGCATATCGAAAAACCTCAGCTGAACACGACTATTTGAAGCCTAATATGTGTTGATTGCAGAAACCTAGAGGGAGGGTAGGTCTGTATTGCCTCTGAAACATTCCTAAACGATGTAGAAAAACCTACCAGCCGAATTGTTTAACAAAAAACCATTTTTTTGGCAACAACAAGACAGTAGACATGGAAAAACAATAAGGGGTGGTCGCTATTGGAACGCTCAAGCGCCAAAAAAATATGTTAAGCCTATTTATAGGGGGGTTAAAAATCGCTCTCAGACTAAAAGAGGAACACCCATGCTACATTTGCAAGCCCTAAAGCTTGTACGTGAACTCTTTTTCGGTGTTCACTACTTTGCCTTCTAGGTCACGCATAAACCTGCAGAACAACTCTGCATTTTCTGTGTGGACAGGAAACACTCTCTCAGCGTTGATTTCCTTCAACATCGCTTTCAGCTGCAAAGGCATTATGTGCCCAGAAACATGCACGTGATACTGCGGCAAACCATAATGGCTTAACCATTTCGTGAGCTTGTCAAAATCAAGTTCCATTTCTTCATTAAATGGTTCAGAAGCTGACAGAACATAACAACTACCAGCTTCAGGCTTAATCTCCACAAGCTCCTCCAAATCATAAAACGACAAAGCCAAAACAACCTTGCACTGCCTCTTCGAAACCTCGAACACGTCAACAACCTTACTCGCATACTGATCCAAAATCTGCCTCTCCCACTTGTCAAAAGTCCTCTTCGACTTTCGAAAAACCAAAACATTATCCCCATTCAAATCTGGAACGTGCAAACCCACATCATTTTTCAGCGCATTCAACAAGTAAGCCTGCTTAAGTGAAACAGCCAAACACCGCCCACTCTTCTCCGCAACACGAAAGAAACTGTTAACCCTATCAACATCCCCATACGCAAATTCCGCAAGCACAATCCCATCAGCCTCACCAACAATGCTGTTCAACTTGCTTTCAACTTCACCTTCAGAAGAAACCGACGCACCAGTCATGTTCGTGGCTTCAGTAACAACAGCCACAGGTTCAGCACCAGCAGCCTTCTCCACAAAATCCTGAGTCATCTCCATCTTCGCACCATGAACCCTCAAATCACCCGTGTAAACAACAGACCCACTCGAAGTATGAATAACAAACCCATACGCGCCAGGAACAGAATGATCAACATGAACAGGCTCAATCTCCAGATTACCAACCGCGATTTTGTTTCCAGTTCTAAACGATCTGAAAGTCAAACCCTCAACGTCAAACTCCAAATCCGCCCTACGCATCTCACTCAACGTCTTCACAATCAACTGCGTAGTCTCTCCACAGTAAACAGGAATCTCACGATTAATGAACGACAAATACGCAGAATGATCCAAATGACTGTGCGAAACAAAAACCGCATCAACCTCAGGAGACCTCTTGTCAAACCTGTACACACCCCTAAACTGCGGAAGAATCCCAAGCTCCTGCAAGCTCTTTTCGCTCCTCGGTGAAAGAAAAGGCGGCGAAAAAAACTGCTTCTTCAAACTGAAAGACATCCCAAAATCAAAGAAAACCTTAGTGTCTCCATCCTGCAGCAATATCTTATTTCCGCCAATCTCGTTTACGCCTCCATAAAACGTCAACGTAACGCCTGACTTCACCATCACCGCACTCTCCACAGAGAAGCTCATTTACCTGTTATAGATCAACCATCCTGAACTATTAAAACATGTTAGAATTCAATTTTTCTTTTAACCTAATGAAAAAGGCTGCATCACGCAAGCTTGCCTGCTCTTTTACAAACGTTTGAAATTGCGAGCATCACGTGTGGAAGAGTAAACACTCCAAAAACCTTCGTATACTTTGGATTAGCCGCATTACGAACAACATCTACGCTTCCCCCAGCATTCAAGTATCCAGCCACAAAAGCTTCCGCAACCCGCTCCACTGTACGAGTTTCCACAAGCGGTGGCATTTCATGCCCAGTATAATACAAGAATTCCGCCACATCCCAAACTTTGTCACCACCTCGAGAAGCTTGCTCAAAATCCATCAAAATAATCTCACTATTCGTGCCAATCATGACATTCTCAGGCTTCGTGTCACCCAAAGCAATGCCAGCATTATGAACCTTAGCGAATTTCCTACCAATTCTCTCTATCACCTTCAGATCCTTCCTCGATTCAGCGACATTTTTTGCAGCCGCAAGTCTCTTTATAACTTTACTTACATTTTCGCCTTCCACGTACTCCATAAAAACCAATCTATTATCAGGACTCACGTGAAGAAGTCTCGGAACAAGGAAACCTTTCGAACGCAAAAGCTCGTTTATTGCACATTCCCTCTCAAGCCTTGGACGACCAAGAACAGCAAAGGTCCTAGTGCCAACACTCCACAACGTGAGCGGAAACCATTTGAAACCTGACCAATCCTTAAACCTCTTAACCACCACCTTCCTCTCTTCCCCTTTCACAGAAGCCCTAACCAAGTAGACATCATTCAGAATCCCGCCAATAGCCTCAATCGAAATCTTCGCACCCTTGTCAGCGAAAAGCACACTTCTCGCGAACTCCTCAATGTTTGTCTTATTCGCTAAAGGCACAAGCCCAGAAGCCGTAGGAACAAAAACGTACTCCTCAGGATCCTCAACATGAACCGCAACCTTCGAATTCCCCCCAGCAACCCACTGCCACTTAAGCAGCGTCTCCACATTCTGTGACAAAGTATTCACGACCCTCGGCAGAACGCCAAGCAAAGAAGTGAACAACGCACGCGGCACATTCTTAGAAAGATTCACAAGACGAACCTTTGGATTTCGAGCTTTATTGACAAAATCCTCACACATTCGCACATAGCCATCGAAACGCCAAACAACGCCTTCCTTCTCAAGCTCCTTCAGCGCCTCAGAAAACCCATAGAACAGGCTATTTGAACCCCTTGCGTTGCCTTGTTTTCGCATAAAAACCCATAAGCTGTAGGCCATCGGAGGAAATAGCCGTGCTCTACTCAGCACCGTTCCGTACACAAAGTATTCAGGCTTTATGCAAAGTTCGTACGACAGCTCAGGATAATCCAAAACAAGATTTTCCAAGATTTCGCATGTCAAGCGTTTTTTCAATTTCACTTCTTGGTTATAAAGATATTCTTCATTTGTCAAGGGCAAATAGGGCAAAATCAATCCCCAAGCCAAAGCTTCGCCTAAGAACCCCCTATCCACATCTCTTTCAAAAACCCACTCATCAGCAACAACAATGATTACAGTTCTCCCATCGAAAACCCTCACATAGTTCATAAGTTTGGCTTGAAAATCACGAATTACAAGCACAACTTCGACGGCTGCCTTGGTTGCAGACGGTTCAGCAACGCCATCACCATGCATATACCCTGCAACGATTCGACCAGAACCCGCAATATGTTTACCCAAGTCGAGAATCTGTTCACTCAACTCCCTAACGCGATCTCTTGCCGCTGCTTTCTCAGCCAACGTTTCACCTTAAAGACATGTAAACTCCACAAAAGGAATCTTAATCAATAAGATATAGTTAATGCTTCTCTAAAATTCTGTACCGATCTCGGAGAACTTTCAATGCTTTAACAGCTTTGTCTGGCAAGTTATACAATGGGATACTTGAGTCCACCAACACTTTATGAACCAAAGCAAAATCTTCGCCGCCTGCTGGCACATCAACGACAGGTTTGTCTGGATGCTTTTTCGCGACCTTCGCTATGACTCTTGCGTCTGCAGGCTCAAAAAAAGTCGACTTGAGCATATTGATAACCAAAACTCCATCCACATTTCTGTCACAAAGCACCAGTTCAAGAATTTCCCCGAATCTGTCAGCCCTCGCATCCGCGATAGTGTCAATGGGGTTTGATGCGTCAACACCAGGATAAAGATTCTCGATCTTCCTTCTTGCTGTTTCAGACAGAGCTGCGAGCTTCAGACCATTTCTTCCAACAGTGTCTCCAGCCAAAATTGCTGGTCCACCAACGTTGCTCACAATTGCCACGTTATCTCCTCGCATCGGCGGCTGCTTTGACAACGCTACCGCCCCGTTCATCAGATCCTCGATGTTCTCAACTCTTATGACGCCAGCCTTTTTGAAGGCGGCGTCGAAAACCTGGTCTGATCCCGCAATTGATGCCGTGTGCGATTTTGCTCTGTGTGCTGATTCTTGCGTTATCCCGCCTTTCAGAGCCAAAATCGGTTTCTTTTCAGCGATCTTTCTTGATTCGTTGATGAATTCTCTACCGTTTTTCACTCCTTCCATGTAAAGGCAAATTACGTTTGTACTTCTGTCTTTGCCCAAATGCTGCAATAGGTCAACGTCGTCTACGTCAATTTTGTCTCCGACAAAAGCAAACTTGCTTATGCCAATCCCATAGAAGCAAGCCCAATCCAGAAGGCAAGCGCCAACTCCTCCGCTTTGAGATACGACTGCAATGTTGCCTTTTCTAGGCATCGTGTTTCTCTCAAAAGTTGTGTTCAGTCCGTTTGCAGTGTTTATTACACCCATGATCGTGTTTGGCCCGAGAATCCGAACACCATGCTTCTCCTTCAGCCTCAACAAACGCACACGCTGATGATCTTTGTACCCACCAGTAATCATGATTAAAGCTTTCGCGCCCATCCTCGCACATTTCTCCGCCTGCACGATTGAATCGTCTGGTGGAAGCATAATCACTGCAAGATCAGGTATCCGTGGAAGGCTATCTAGATTGACAGAACCCTTTTTTTCATCAACATCCACAATGTTGGTCTTTCCACAATAGAACTTCTTCATGTTGTAGACGACATCGCTGAAAAGCTTCGGAGAGGTCATGCCAACTTTCTCTCGCAACATGCTTGAGCCTATAAGAACCACACTTTGCGGCTCGAAGATGCACTTTACTTCGTCCATAAGACTAGCCTTCAAATTCGCTGTTGGAGGATGGAAGGTGAGAACATACGTCATTCATGCACATAAATCTAACCCAGACAACAGCATGAGAAGCCCCTTTTGGACACTATTTGCGCTCTATTACCTTGATGTAGGCAAAAGCCGCACTCAAAGTGAAAATCACGGAAAAAGCAATGACGTTCAGAATCGAAAGATAAGAGAAAGATGGATATCCCAGCAAGAAATTACGGATCATGTCTGAAGCGTTGCTCAATGGATTGATCTCTGCCAGCGTCACTAACACCATCGGAAACTTGCCCGACTCTCCCAGACTCTCAATTAATGATAGAGGGTAGAAGACGCTGCTGCAGAAGAAAAGCGTGTAATAGACTAGGCCTCGTGCAGTTATGAATTTTTCAAGACTTGAAGTTGAAACGGCTATCGAAATGCTTAATCCAGATATGCCAACTGCCAAGAGAAACAGAACAGCCAAGATCAGGAGCAACTGCCAGACTGTCGGAAATCCTAAAAAGATAAAACAGGTCAGTAGCAGAGGTGACATGTACATCATACCGCGCAACCCTCCTGATAAGACACGCCCAATTGCAAGTTCCATCCGTGTCATAGGCAAGCTCAGCATGTAATGATGCACCTCTCTCCGACGCTCCATGTTTATCTCTCTTCCAATCATGAAAGCCGAAGCAAACAACCCTGTCACTGCAAGTCCAGGCGCAAAGAAATTGAAGTAGCCGCCGATCTGTGCTGATAAGCTTTGATTCAAGATGACATTGTATACTATGGCCATTATGAAGAGGTCGGCAAGGTTCATGCTGATCAACCCAACAAGCCACCACTTGTACCTGAAGAAGTTTCTGAAATCATGCTCGATCATGCGGATTATGCCTTTCATCTATTGCCAGCCTCCGCCTTCAATCATTCTTTCGTAAATCGTGACGCCAAGCAGGGAGAAAAGTCCGAAGAACGCAACCACGCCTAGGAATGGCAGCAGGGGATTCTGCAAGGTTATTATTGATTCTATGCCGGTTCCCCACCTGAACAGGTCAGCGGCAAAAGTAACAGGATTGAAATCTGCGATCCAGCCGTAAAATGGATTAGCCTTCTGGACATAAGCCAAAGGATACATTGCAGTACTCAAGCGAACAATCAATGCGTCCAATACACCCATTAAGATGTCGAAACGATCACTAGACTTGATCAGCACTGCTATCGTGATGCTCATGCCTGAAACGCCAAAAGAAAACAGGAAAAGTGCCAGCAAGGAAACAAGAAAATTGAACGGGTTTATAGAGCCTATAACGAACATTGATATCGCTATCAAAGGACCAACGTATATGAATGATCGGAGTCCGCCCCCTATTGACCTGCCCAGTACCAATTGTCTTCTTGAAACTGGCAAGCTTAGAAGGTATTCGAATACTCCATGCTCTGCTTCTTCGTAGATGTCAAAGCCAATGAATATCGCTGCGGAATAAAGAGTCATGACTGAAAGTCCAGCAACATAGTAGCGGAAATAATCTGGAATTGCTTGAACATTAATCATCTGCGAGGCTATAAGTCCAAATAAAACTATCTGCGAAACAAACCAGATAGCCCGCATTATTATTAGAAACTTGTACTGAAAAAATAGGCGAACGTCCCTTTCAATGACCAGAAGAAGCTTGTTCGTTTATCTTTCACTCCTCGTCCTTCTGCGCCTCTTCAATAGTCAACCCCGTGTAATGAGCAAACACATCGTCAAGACTTGGCTCGCTCATCCGTATGCTTGTAATCGGAACGTTCTTCTTTGAAAACAGATTCATTATACGCGGAAGAACCTCTTCTACTTTGTTCAGATAAAGGCGCAAGTTGGTAGGTTTGACTTGCATTATGTCCACGACCTCTTTCAAGCCTTTAAGATCGTTCACAATCTCTACTGAGGCATCCTGACTGAGTTGAATGTCAACTATGTCGCCGCCGAGAATACTGTCCTTCAGCTTCTTCGGAGTATCACATACAAGCAGCTTGCCCTTATGCAATATGCCCACGCGGTCTGAAAGCACATCAGCCTCGTAAAGCTCGTTGGTGGCAAGAATCATCGTCGTACCCTCTTCCCGGAGTTCACTCAGCATATTCCAGATCCTATGCTTGCCAACTATGTCAATCTGGGCAGTTGGTTCATCAACTATCGCTATTTTCGGTCTCTGTATCAAAACCTTGGCTACTTCAACACGTTTGCGCATGCCACCCGAAAGCTGGTGGACTGTTTTGCGGCGATGATCCCACATTTCCACGGCGTCCAGAACCTCCTTGACTCTTCGCTTTCGTTCCTCAGTTGATAGTCCACAGACTTTGGCATGCCAGTTCAGTATGTCCCATGCAGTAGTTACCCACAGCATCTTGGGCTCCTGAAACGCTATGCCTAAGAGCCCACGCACCTTGTCGGGATTCTTCCGTATGTCATATCCCCCAACCAGAGCAGTGCCTTCAGTGGGTCGAATGACGGTGGCAAGCATGAGAATCGCAGTTGTTTTTCCCGCGCCATTGGGTCCCAGAAGCCCGAGAATCTCGCCTTCTTCGATTTCCAAGTTCAGATGATCGACCGCAATGACGTTGCCGAATTTCTTGGTAAGTTCCTTCATTTGAATGATAGGTGGCATCGTTGCACCTGACTAAGAAGCAAATAGAATAAAGAGGACGGTTAGATAAGATTATTGGAAACTTCTTAGTGATTTTCGCTTGAATTTCATGACAACAGAAGTCAGGGTACACTATTCATATATGGCGGGCCCGACGGGAATTGAACCCGCGACACCCGGATTTCCCTGCAAACCCTTAGGTTTAAGAGTCCGGTGCTCTAGCCTGACTGAGCTACGGGCCCCAATACAATGTCTAGAGTATGCATTTTGCAAGACGTTAATAAGTTTAGCCTTCACGTTTTTGGGACTTAACAGTTTTTAAGTTGCAGTTCCAGATTGCTTGGCAGGAGGCAATTCAGACGTGGGTAAGCTTGTTTTCGTTGGACTGGGATTGAATGATGAGAGAGGGTTAAGCCTGCGTGGTTTGGAGGAAATAAAGAGTGCAGACAACGTTTTTGCAGAGCTTTACACGAGTTTGATGCCAGACTTTTCATTTGAACGATTAGAGAAAATGGCAAAGAAAGAACTTCAGGTCCTGAACAGGAAGGAACTTGAAGAGAGAAACGGCGAGATTCTCTTGAGGGCAGCGGAGACGGACAAGGTTGTTTTGTTGGTTCCAGGCGACCCGATGATAGCCACAACTCACGTTGCATTAAGAATAGAGGCTGAAAAACGCGGAATAAAGACCCATCTCGTTCACGGAGCTTCCATAGTGTCTGCTGTCATCGGCCTTTCTGGATTACACGGCTATAAATTCGGAAAAACCGTGACAATCCCTTTTCCAGACGAAACCCCCGCAGAGACTCCTTATGAAACCATTTTTCAAAATCGAAAACTAGGGCTTCACACTCTCTGCTTGCTTGACATAAAAACCGAAGAAAAACGCTACCTAACGATCTCTGAAGCCTTAAAGGCACTTAAGAAAGTGGAAAAGAAACGAAAGAAGAAGCTAGTCCAACCGAACACTTTGGTTCTTGGGATTGCAAGGGCTGGAAGTGAAAACCCTACAGTCAAGGCAGGATTTTTGCAGGACATGTTAAGCTACGATTTTGGCGCTCCACCTTTCAGCCTAATAATCCCTGGGAGTCTCCATTTCATGGAAGCAGAAGCTCTAATAGTGCTGGCCAGAGCTCCAAAAGAATTGAGGGAGACGGCAAGATGAATTCGCAACAGCTGGCTTCAAAGTACATAGCCTCCACTGAAAGTGTTTTGCAGCACATGCAAATCATAAGGCGAAAGATGAGTCTGGATGCAGAGGCTGTTGAAAGGGTTCTCATGTATGTGAAGGATTATTTGAAAGACGCCAAGTATTATTGGGATGAGGGCAAGTTTGAAGTGAGCCTGGCTTCTGTGGCTTACTGTGAAGGTTTATTAGACGCTTTAAAACTGCTAGGAACCGTGAAGTTTGAATGGCCAGCAAAGACAAAATAATGAAACGAAGCGTAGTTCTGGCTTCAGGCGTATTCGATCTACTGCATCTTGGGCACGTAAAGTTTCTCGAAGAAGCCAAAAAGGCTGGCGGATCAAACGCTGAACTCATAGTCATCATAGCCCGAGACAGCACAGTGCTGAAAAGGAAAGGCAAGAAACCAATAATGCCGGAAAACCAGCGTCGAGCACTTGTAGAGTCTTTGAAAGTCGTCGATCAAGCCATACTAGGGTTTGAAGACTTCGATACTGGAAAGGTCATCGAAAAGATCAAACCAAACGTCATTGCATTCGGATACGATCAAGACGGAATGGAGAAAAGTGTGAAAAGCTACGTGAAGAAGCATGGATTTAACATCAAGATTGTCAGAATTGGCAAGTTCGAAGAGGATCGAATGGAAAGCTCGTCAAAAATCAAGCAGAAAATCATCGAGGATTTCCAAAGATGAGCTACAGAATAAGATTCGCCAGAACTCGCGGACTGACTTACATAATCATAGCAATTAACGTAATTGTCTATGTCTACACGTCAATTATCGGCGGTGACTTCATAACAACAGGTGATTATCCGATTTCTCTTCTAGGACAAGTGAACTATCTGGTTATGCATGGCTGGTGGTGGCAACTTATCACTGCCATGTTCGTTCACGTCAACATCGTGCACATAGCAGGTAACATGTTTTTTCTGTTGATCTTCGGTCTCAGAGCGGAGGAATTCTTCAACACACAAGAGTATTTGCTCATCTACTTCATGAGCGGTTTAACTGGAAACATCCTGACACTTCTTCTCGGACCTTACATGATTTCTGCAGGAGCCTCAGGAGCCATTTTCGGCATGTTCGGAGCTGTCATCATTTACGTTCGCCGCGTAGTCAACCAGCCGGTTGGAGGCGCATTGATGTATGCCTTCTTGATGCTCGTACTAAGCGCAGGATTAGGCGTGAATGTCCTAGCCCATCTGGGCGGCGTAGTTGCTGGGCTACTCATTGGCTACGTTTTGGCAACAAGTCGCAAGACGCAGACCATCTACAAATATCAATATTCATATCAACCAAGATGAGTTGACCGCCTGGCTACGCATTGAATAACGAAGCGATTCTCATGGAAGAGTTAAGACTTCCACTTTGACTTTGTGCCCGTCCTTCAGCTTAAGCTCCTTTCTTAAAGGCACGGGAGAAATGATCTCCAAAACTGAAACATCATAGTGAGACCTCAAAGCCGAAATCAACGCTCCTTTGGCTCTATTCTCCACGATTACAGGATAGCATTTCACAGCCCCAAAAGTGCGGTCTTCGTTTTTGAAACCCTCAATCTCTATAGCAGGGTAAGCTTCAAGCTCCGAACGAGTTTTGAGGTCATACTCACTCGTCAGTTTGAGGTTGAGCGTGCCTGGGTAAGGGTCAAATCCCAGCTTTTCAATGAACTGCTTCCGATACTTCTCCTTCGAAATGTAGTATGCTCCTTCTCCCAATCCAGTGAACACTGTGCCCTCTAAGGTTACTGATGGCGGATACTGTGCTTCCATCAAGAAGCGAAGAGTCGAATAAAGAGCGTTCAATTCTTTGACACCTAAATCTGTTATTCGTATGAGGCAGCCTTCAGGCGTTATTGTTCTTTTGATTAGGCCTTTGTTCTCAAGCTCAATTAGATATCGTGATGCTGTTTGCTGAGAAGCACCCGTTTTTCTTGCTAAGTACTCGGTTGAAATCTTTGCGGTTCTCCTGTGAGCGCCCATTTCAGCCAATTTCAGCAATGTGAAAATGCGTCGACACCACTGTTTTTCGCTCATTTTGAAGCCTCGGCCGCTTATTTAGTAAGAACTGGCCTGGTTCAGTATTTAAGTCGCGCGAGAAGCAACTAGAGAGGTCAGGTCGAAGGGCATGTTGTATTTGCACGGACGTATATGTTTCGCAGGTCGGAAATCTGTGCTGATACGGGAATTGTTCCAGATGCAGTGCTAACTATGAACAACATAGAGTATGTGCTATTGCCATAGTCGGTTATGGAAAGGTTTGAAGAATCGACGGTTATCCATTCTCCAGCGTTTTCATATTGGATGGACATGTTCTGAGCTAGCGCAGGACCCGTTTCATCATGGATCACAGCTGTCAAATTAACAAGCTTCTCTGCACTATTTAGTTCAGTGTAGAAGCCGCTAACCATAATTTCTGTGGTCACGTTAATTGCATAGCTTGATTCGACACTGGTCTCTGTAGTGTATGCTTTCAACGAGAAATCTGAGTAAGCACTTGTCACTCCCAAACCCAGTGTATTCCATGAGAGCCAAACGCCCGAATTGTAAGTTGAATCGTTGAGCGGCGTAGCCGTTAGGTTACAGACTGCAAACTGATTCGCTGTTCTCAGAATTTCAGCTAGCTCATTCAGGTCTGTTGTTAGAATTGCAGAGTCGCCTCCGTTCGACACGTTCGCAAGCGAAGATATCATAGCGTTGTGCGTTGCCCGTTTGATAGCAAAAAAGAAATCATCAAGTCTCTGAGTATCTGCGACTTCTGTTTCCTTGCCCAGTTCGTAGACGTAGACAGTCGTGGACGAAATCAGCAAAGCTATGACAAGCGCTGCGACTATAAGAAGTTGCCCTGAATTGTCTTTTCTGAAGGTGCTAATCTTTCTCATGTTGCCATCGCCAGACATAAACGAACTATATATGAGTGAAAAGCTGAACCTTGACTTACACAAACGTATTGCGCGCAGGTCACTGTTTGACTGCCAAACTCACCATTGGAAATCACTACAGAGTTCAGTTGCACCATTTGTTCGTTGTAAACTGTCAGGTTAAATGATGTTCCTTCTGGCAAAACTACGCCCAAGACTTCCCTCAATCCAGTCCAATTTCTATCATCAATGTACTGACCTAAGCTTCCATCGAAGTCAAGCTTCATCAAAGCCTGCAAACCTATCGAAGCCAGATCACTGCTTCTTGACGCGTTCTGTGAGACAGGAATGTTTGATGATACGGCGAACGCTGAAAATATGACCAGGGCAGAGAAGAAAGCTTCCAATATTCTGATCTGGCCAGCATTTTCGCGTCTCATTCTTCTGGACCCCCAACCAAGATTGTGCATTCGTAGATTGCTGAGTCGATGGTGACAAGGTACTTGAAGCTGAAGACGCTGGACAATGTGCTCAGGTTAGCGAGATCCGGGCCATTTTCTACAGGAATCTGAGGGTACGTTGTCCATTCAGTAAAGAAGGCCGTTGAATTTGATCCAGTCACTACGAGAACTGTCATGCTGTCGTCTAGAAAACGAGGAATAGCATACGTAGCGGACATGGTGGCGTTTGACGTGAGTAACAAAGTCGAATTGTAACTAAAGGTCAAAGCATACGCGTTAGCTAACACTATTCTGGAATCAAGTAAGGAAACGTTCAAGTTATAATTCAACGGACTTGACCTTAACAAAGCCCCTCGAGAATTGGGTTGTGAAGAGTTATGCGCAAAAGCAAGCACATCAAAAGACACAATCTTATCATTATAGAGAGAATGTGCAAAAACAATCAATAATGCTGGTCCACTAACGCTGTTAGGTAAGGTGATGTTCTGCGAAATCCTGCCATTAGTCACAAGAACAGATATCGAGTTCAGATATTCACCTGCGACAACATGGATTTTGAGTTGGGCTGAAACAGGCGCACCCTGTTTGTCCGTTGAGATTTCAAACTCGTATACCGTATCATCGCCAGAAAGGAAAGCCCCAGCAAGTTTTGTCGAGACTTTGAAAACAGGTTCAATTTTTATCCTGAATGATAGATCGGACATTTCAAGCGATGTAAAAATGTCTGGATAGCTTACGGCATAAGCATTCTCAGTGTTCAGTCTCGATACCTTGTCCCTATCTAAGTCATACTCGCTATCTGCGTTTGGTTTAGCCAAGCCAAACGTTTCCGGAGTCGTTTGACTGTCTTGTCCCCAATTTGATGGTTTTCCCGTGTTCAAGAGGAGATATTTCGAAGTTTCTTTGTATCTTTCTGCTAGATTTCGGTTGCTCGTGGCATTCATGCTCGGAAAGACAAGTTTGGTGGTGATCGCCATAGCAGATAGCACTAACATTACCATAAGCGAACATGCGAAGAATGTGTCAACCGACACGGCAGGCATTTCAAAAACGTCTCCTCTATGTCTCGCTCAATGCGATAATGCAACGACCCCATAGAGTCCGCCTAACAGACCTTGCGAAATGATGAGCGAGATGTAAGCCGTGACCACAAGCATCGCCGAATATTTGAACCCAGCAGCAAAGCTTCCTTCGTTGACCTTACCTACGAAGAATCCAGATAGCCAGCATTGCAATATGATCCCTGAAGAAAACAGGGACAATTGTTGCTCGAGGATGACGAAGGGTACAGCGGTCGTGCCTGGAAGCGACAGTTGCGTCACCGCATAAACCGTCATGGCTACCATTGTCGTTGTTAGAGCAATGAGAACACTCCATATGAAAGCCAGAATTGCGTAGGGCCGAAGAAGAGACTTCTTGTTTGCTTCAACGTCCTTCTGTTTTTCGCTGTACTCAGTCAGTATTTCCAGTGCGCTTGAGGAGCCACCGCCTATCTTGATTGTCTCCACGAGTATGAAGAAGTTGACGAGCACTGGCCAAGTCTGAATCCTTTGCTTGATGTTTCCGAAGATTTTTCTAAGCGAAACGCCCCACTCCATTTGGCTTCGAATGAGGCTTAGAGTTTCGGAGAATTTCCCATAGCCACTACGTTTAGTTGCGTGAATCAAGCTCTTCTCCGGTGAAAGACCGATTTTTCTCGCTTCAGTCACATCTCTCAAGAAACTTGGCATGGCGTTTTCCGCATCGTTATTAATTTTGGCTATTCGCATGTAAGCTATTGATGGAGGAATGGATATGGATAGCAAGCAAATTGTAATGACCAGCGTGAATGTTTCTGCGCTGCCTAGGAATTGCAGGGCAGGAATGAAAACTATGGAGGTTATAATAGCTGCGACGATCACGATAGGCGGTATTGCAGCGTAGTAGGGTTGTTTAACTCCGATCATGGTGCCTCTTCTTTCTGCGTTTGCGACAAGCATGAAGATTATGGAGAGCAAAGGAGTGACAAAGAATATGAGAATGCATGTGGTTTCGGGTGACAATCCTGGTGTTCCACTGAGCTTCATCGGCTCAAAAACCGATGTGGTTGAGAATATGATGAAGAGAATGTAAGAGCATAGAGTGACAATCAGCATAACAGCGTATGCCTCCACGAGCGTGCTGAGTCTCTCGACAGAACGGATTGAGGAAGCGCTTTCAATCTCAAATATTGACCGCAACTTACTCCTCAAATAGTTGACAACGTTTCCCCCGCTTCTCACGGAGGATATGTAGCCAAGCAGGAATTCCCGATAGCCTTTCGATTTTGTGCCTTCGGCACGCTTGTACATGACTGTGAGAGGATCATAACCTAAAACCTCCACTTCTCTAACGATTTCTTTTGCCTCTTTTTGAAAAGTTGGCATCAGCTCTATGTGACACAGTTTTTTCCAGCTTTCATATATGGTGACGCCACTCGCCGCCAACATAGTGAAGAATAAAGCGACAAAAGGCAGTTCACGGTTAATCTCGCCTGCGCCCTCTCCATTTAGAAACCTAAGCATCTTTCCGAAAATCTTCGGTCCCCTAATTCGTGTCTGCAAGATTCTCACCACTGTGGTTTGTCTAGGAATTCTTTCTGAAACAGTTGCGGGTTATTGTAGTACTTGCTCAGAACGTTGTTCACACTTCTGTAGTCTCTAACGCCACGCTCAACCATGTGCAGCAGAACGCGTTTCCGATATTCAAGCTCGTCTATCAACTTCTCCATTGGAATGTCAAGGCTTTGCGACATCTTCTTCAGAAGATAGCTTCCCGACAGATTTTCCTGAAAAGTGTCAGTTGAAGCGTTCCAGCCGAAGACCTCCTGAAAGGCGCCTGCATCCTTTACCTCCGAAATGCTGACAAACTTGCGGCTTGAGAGGCGTTTCCCAGACTCGAGAAAAACGGGTGTTCTAACGTGTTTCACGCTTATGACACAACTCATCAGCGAAATTATCGACGTTGGAATATTCATCGGAGGCTGCGTGAGCCTCTTGATCGCTGTGTCAACATCTTCCGCGTGTAAAGTGCATAAACCTCCGTGCCCTGTTGCCAATGCCTGAAACAGCACATATGCTTCTTCGCCTCGAACCTCGCCGACAAGAATGAGATCGGGACGATGTCGGACAGCCGACTTGATCAAGTCATACAAAGTGATTTCTCCTTCGTTTTCGATGCCAAAGCCCGAACGAGCAATTGTTGAAGTCCAATTTTCATGAGGCAAATTGATCTCAGCAACCTCTTCCACCGAAATGATCTTGTAAGTTGGTCGAACCAAGCAAGCAACAGCATTCAACGCAGTGGTTTTGCCTGCTCCAGTTGCTCCAATAATCATGACGGACATCTTGCTCTCCATCAGAAGCCAAAGATAAGCAGCCATGCTCTCATCTATGGTTTCGTTTTCTATCAGGTCAATGATCGTGAAGGGGTCTTTGCGGAACTTCCTGATCGTGTAGGAGGTTCCAGCGGGCGTAGTTTCTTTTCCAAATGAGACAGCAAGTCGATGTTTTTCTGGAAGAGTCACGTCAACTATTGGAAAGGCTATGCTGACATGTTTCCCTGCCTTGTGGACGATGCGCATTACGAAGTCGTCAAGCTCTTCTTCTTTTCGAAAGAGAATGTTTGTTTTAATATTCTCGTATTTCCGATGCCACAAGAAAATCGGTTTGTTTACTCCTCCGCACCCGATGTCTTCAACGTTTTCGTCGTGCATCAATGAGTCGATTTTTCCGTAGCCAACTATGTCCTTTTCCAGTTGATACAGAATCTTGCGCATTCCTACAGGGCTGATTCCAGTGAATGCTTTTTGATGATTATTGAGTATGGCTGGCAATTGTCTTCTGAAAGATTCTTCAAGTGTTTCCTCTTCTTCAGGAGCCTGCAACTCATATTCAAGAATGTTCCGCAATCTGAAATAGCCATCCCGTTCGTCTCTGGCTAGTGGAAGCTCATCTAGAATGTACAGATATTCGAGGGTTTCCTCGTTCTGAACTATCGCCGCATAGGCGAATGGTGGCTTGAGCGGGTAATATTCGATTTCAATATAACCTTCAGGAACACTCCATTTCTTAACGTCCAGAAACTCGACTACTTGATCTTCATCCTTAACAAGCTCCTGAAAGCCATTTCCTTTCTGAGATTTGCTTTTGGCAGTTTTCACTCCAAGCTTCATTCAATTTCCTCCAGCAAAGTTGCCGATCTGAATGTTCAGAACTGCATTGACAAATTGACATTCCAGGTGGGCTGCTCCATACCCAGCAACGTACTGCCCTGTCGCGCAAGCTTCTTTGGGCAAGCATATCCGTAGGTCTGCCTTCTCGAGCGGGACATCTCCTAGTCCGCCTATCAACCAAGCTTGGGCAGTGTCGTTATTCAGTTGGATCCAGTATTGTTTACTTCCTACGGAATTGGGCATCTGGACGAAAGCTTCAACTGACGCGTTAGTTACTGATGCCAACGTCAACAATTCAGTGCACTTGGCTGCAATGCTATTCATCAGGAGTTTTAGTTGCTTCGTTTCCGATGAAAAGCGTAGTGTGTCAGTGTAGGCCATGAAGGAAAAAACGAGAAGACCGCTTACTGCGAGCAGAGCGACAAAAGTGTAGAGGTGACTTGGCGTTATCGATGGCATGGGCTACACCTCGACTCTTTGAAGCTTGATGCTGCAGGCAACCGTCTCAACATTCACAGCAGCGCCTTGAGCATTGCTGGAAATCTGAAGCGAAACTGAGCCGATGGTTCCGCTCAAGTTAACTTCCAATCCGAGAGAAGAGACTGATTGGTTGAATTCGTATTGACGGCTAACAGTGGTCGTGTTCAAAGCAGTTACCTTCATGTTGAAACTGCCCGCGAGGTTCATATTCTGTGATTCATTAAGAGTGATTACGTAAATGCGGACCAGATTCAAGGGCTTGTCATTACTTGTGCCAATGATCATCGTGGTTGCCATTGGGCGATAGGACAAAATCAGGTTTTGAGTGCTTGTGCCTATCGCTCCGTAGAGCTGTGTCATGGTGAATGCTGTTTGATTTATTATTGCTCGATCATCGCCTCTCACGAAGACATCAGCATAGCTGACTTCTGAAGATTCAAGCTCATAGAGAGCTTCGCCGACTGAGTCGTTGAACACTATTTCGTTTAGTCCTTGTTCGTCTGTGATGTTGATTGTCAAGTTTCTAGATGTGGGTTCGGTTTTGAAAGTTCCTCCCGTATCATCCATGTAAATCACTTCAGAAGAGCCTGAAGCCCATGCGACTGCATGTGCAGCGTTATCAAGAAGCTGCATGTTTTGCTTGGCTATCGAAGCTTTCAGCGAAGCTCCTTTAGCTGCTATTCTGATTACAGCGTAACTGTATGTAGCAGAGATTATCGTGATAAGCGAGACTAGAAGAATCAGGTATGTCAGGGGCAAGGCTAGAGCTTTTTTGGAATGCAGGAACTTGGTGAAGTGTTTTCGGAAGCCTTTCTTTTTCACTGTTCTTTACAGTCTCCTCTCGTTTTCTAAACATAGCATTTCCGTTCAGTTGAGAGATAAGATGGTGTGCGTAGAATAGAGCTACACATCAGTATCGAAAATCAATATCCTGAAACTCCGTTTTCATGCAGATTCAGCAAGGTCTCTAAGAATTGATTTGAAACAAAACAGAGAAAATGAAAAAAAGAGTTTAGGCTGCTACTGAGCAGCCTGAACGTTGCATTCTTTATAGTATTGAGCGTTTGCGCTGAACACTGTTATGCCGACAGGAATACCAACGTCGTTCAAGGCAATGCTGCCTGGGTTCTTGACGTATACGACCATCGTATAGCCTGACTTTAGCGTGATGTCGTCGGATGCTTGGTCGAAAGTTCTTGCGGTGCCTTGCACTGTGATGCTTGTTGTGTTAACAGCGGTATTGATTGTATCTGGCGTCACTGACAAATCATTTGAGATTGTTACCGTGTTTGTTCTCCAATAGTAGGCGGACGTCCAGTTAACTTCTTGTCCTCTGACTGTCATCTTGTCTATGACAACATCTTTTCCACCGGTGTTCACAATGACTATTGCACCTTCAGCCCAGTTACCAGTTGTGTTGTACCAGACGTGCTGCTTTGTGAGGAACAGGTTCTCTTCCTGAACTCTTGTGGTTGTTACGTTGATGGCGTAGAAGGTCACGACTGTTGCTAGCAAGACTGAAACGACGAGGATGATCAGTGTCGTCACTACGGTGCTCAATGCTTTCTTATTCTTCAATATGTTCATGCTTTATTTCTCCGTGACAGCACAATGACAGCCGTTTTGGATAAGATAATTTGTGCGTAGAACAAAACTACACATAACTGCATACATGTCATACAGTTCGTCCATGATAATGGAAAACTACGTTCGGTATAAACACGTTTAAACAATACATAGAGAATACTTATTTAGAAAAGCAACATGCCAGACTATGCGTGGAAGGAGTTTGAGATGAAAGCCTCAGACATTGCTATGATAGGAGTCTGTGCAGCATTGTATGCCGTTGTAGGGCGCTTAACTGACTTGGGAATCACAGTAGGCGGAGTCGCATTCTGGCCAGCTGCAGTAATCCCGGCCATTTTCGCTGTTTTGTTTGGCCCTTGGACTGGAGGGGTTGGTGCAGCCATCGGAATATTCATCAGAGACATGCTTTTTCACGGAGACCCATTACTCAGCCTATCAGCTGGAGTCACAGCCAATTTTATTGGTTTCTTCTTCCTCGGCTACATATCTCGGAAAAATCTTGATTGGAGAAAAATAGGCGTGAGTGCAGTCATAGGCAGTATAATTATCGCAATTGGTCTTCTGCTGCCTACAATTTTGCTACCAGCAGAGTCTGTAGCGTATTTCAATTTCAAATTCTCAACTCTAGAGATTGTTGCCCTCTTCGTACTGACTGTTGTTGCAAGCTCGCTTGTCATGATTATTGTGGCCAGATTCTGGCCTGAGTGGAGAAACTATGGTGCTGGATCTGTTATAGGGTTGAGTCTGGGAAGTGTGATTATAGCAATCGTTGTGTGGGCTTACAGCCAAGTTTTCTTTTCGCCCACAGGCTACTTTAAGGGGCCCATACCGTCTCTGTTTATTCCCATCATATTCATCTGGACGTTTGCCACAGAAATTCCATTTATTCTCATTTTAGGTCCACCAATTATAAAAGCCTGCTACAAGGCCTACCCATCGCTGAAAAGAGCACAAGAAGCCGAACATAGGAAAGAACTATCTTGAGTGAGACTGCAAAGGCGTTCTCCCCTGCTGGTATCTCAAGTTTTTTCGAAATCTGCGATAGAATGCCCGATGGAAAGCCCATACGCGATCTGGAACAAATAGGTGCCCGAGGCGGCGGCTTCGGGATCCAGAAAGGAGTTCTAACGGAGATCCATGCGACAGAAGCAAAAACGAATTCAATAAGGATCACTATCAATGGAAAGCTCAGACCTGAAGCTGAAACGACGAAGACCGTTGTGCAAATGCTACTAGAGAAAGCCAACGAGAAATACATGGTTGAAGTCAAGCATAGGATTGAGATTCCTATAGGCGCGGGTTTTGGATCAAGCGCTGGGGGAGCATTAACCACCGCATTAGCTTTGTCGAAGGCTCTGAACCTTAAACTTACCTACAACCAACTTGGCAGAATTGCGCATGTCGCAGAGGTCCAATGCAAAACAGGATTGGGCACGGTAGGCCCATTGATGTTGAGTGGGTGCATTCTAACAATTGAACCTGGCGCTCCGGGAATAGCTGTGATAGACCGCATACCGATATCGTCAGACTATGCGATTGTCGCAGGGATTTACGGACCAACACCGACGAAAAGCGTCTTGTCCTCACCGAGTAAACGCCAATCTGTGAACAAATGGGGCGCGATAGCCCTAAAGAATATTCTCAGAAAGCCTTCACTCGAGAATTTCCTGACATGTTGTCTCGATTTTGCCGAAAAAACAGGATTCATGACCGAACGTCTTCGAAAACTCGTCAAGTTAGCTGACAAAGCAGGAGCTATCGGCTCGGCACAAAACATGGTCGGAGAAGCAATTCACACTCTCACAACATGGAAAAATGCGGAGAACGTGGCTGAAGCTTTTAAGCAGGTTCTGTCAGAGGACAACGTTCTCGTGGCAAGAATTGACTTACAAGGCGCCAGACTGCTAGGATGAAGGGAGAATGGAGGCAAAGCTAAACACAGTCGCTGTTGGCGGAACCTTTGATGAGCTTCACAAAGGACACAAGACTTTGCTTTTGAAGGCTTTTGAGGTTGGTAAGCGAGTTCTGATAGGCGTAAGCTCTGACGAATTCGCCAAACGAATAGAAAAACGTCATGAAATTGCGCCTTACAAACAAAGATTGGGAGATTTGAAAGCTTTTCTGCATGAGCATGATTTGTTGGCAAGAGCAGAAATCCTAGCTCTAAACGACCCCTATGGAGTGACCCTTTGCAAAGGCTGCATCCAAGGATTGATAGTTAGCAGAGAAACCGAACTTGTTGCCCGAGAGATCAACGAAAAGAGAAAGGCAATGAAACTTGATCCGCTCCAGATAATAGTCATTGACATGGTTCCTTCTGAGAATCACACGCCAATCTGCACCACCCGAATTCGCCGAGGAGAAATGGATCGAGAAGGCCACATAATCAAGTAGAAGGAAACCTGTTTAAACATCGTTTCACATGCTCATAGAGGAAATGGTGTCACTTGCAGAGGACAGGCGTGGCAAGGCTTCCCCTTCATTATGGCAAGGCGCCTGCATGGCTGACCGTTCGAATGGAAAAGCTAGCCAAAGAAATAGTGGCAGTCATCGTTGATGAATACGGTACTGATGATTTTCTGAGGCGCATTTCTGATCCTTTTTGGTTTCAGGCATTTGGTTGTGTTCTAGGATATGATTGGCATTCCTCGGGCGTTACCACAGTCGTTACAGGAGTCTTAAAACAGGCCGTAAGCCCCGAGCATCATGGTATTGCAGTCTGCGGAGGAAAAGGCAAGGTCTCAAAACAGACGCCTCTGGAAATCGGGAATGTCGGCGAGAAAATAGGCTTCTCAGGCAGCAAAATTCAGGCTCTGCAATATGCCAGCAAAATGAGTGCCAAAGTCGATAACACTGCTATTCAAGCAGGCTATCAGCTTTATCACCACGCATTCTTTGTATCTGAAAATGGAGAATGGGCAGTCGTGCAGCAGGGCATGTGCCCTCAAGATCGCACAGCAAGACGGTATCATTGGCTTTCAGAAGACGCCAAAAACTTCATCATTGAACCGCACAACGCCATAGTCTGCGACATAAGACGTGATAGAGTCTTGAATATGACTGCTAAAGAGAGTGAAGGATGCAGAAGAGTCTCAACAGATTTGGCAAAAGAACCGCCTGAAAGAATCATGCGATTAGTGATTCCAACTAGATCTGAGTTTCAGAAGTCACTCAGCGAATGGCTTCCAAAATCCCCACAGGCAGGCAATAAGCAGGGACTAGCTGACATGCTTTCCATGCCGCGAACCATAAATTGGAAAGCTCTGCGCAAAGTCTACGAGTTCCAACCTAGCAACTATGAAGAACTACTGGCTTTCAAGGGTGTGGGTCCAGCCACGGTGAGAGGTTTAGCGCTGATTGCGGAGCTTATCTATGGCGAAAAAGCAAGCTGGATAGACCCAGTCAAGTATTCATTCGCTTACGGAGGAAAAGACGGCGTTCCATACCCAGTTGATCGCAAAGCCATGGACGAATCAATCCAAATGCTCCAACAAACAATTGAAGAAAGCAGAATAGGCAGCATCGACAAGATGCATTCTCTGCGGCGACTCAGAAGATTCGTGCCCGAAAACATGAATCACTAAACGACAACTTACATCAGCCTATATATGAAGTGGGTTAATTCCAATTTTTGCAAAACAGATCAGAGAGAACCTAAGCAGCCCCACACTTTCGAAGCGCTTTGAACGAATGCAGACAATTATCTGTGAAAACGTAGGTTCGCGACATCAGCATAAATCTGTGAACAGCAAGTCGGAGAAAAAGATGTTTCAAACCCCGTGCGCTCAGCGAATCCCACAGCTTCTTCCGCTGGAAAAGCTATTGCGTCCACTCCAGCCTTAACAGCCAAAACATCAGTTTCCGCACGGTGCTTGCCCTTTGGCCTCATGCAACCCAACACCAAAGGCATCTCAGGAAACTTCAGTCGTGCAACAGCTATGACTCTTGCTATGTCAGTTGGTGATGGTGGCTCAACATTTGCCATTTCCGTTCCATTTATCGGCATGAAAGCAATCACTACAAGCGCAGAAGGTTCATATTTCCGCACAACATCCAAAGCAACCAATTCTCCCTTCAACTTCCCGTAATGAAGCCCAACAATCACGTGAGGCACAAACCTCACGCCAGATTCATGCAACGCCCTCAGCGAACTATCATAATCTGCAACAGTCACGTTCAGGTTGTAGATCTGCTCAATGGTTTCGTCAGAACCAATAACGTCAATAAGCGCCGCATCAACTGAGGCTTCTTTAAGAGATTTGGCTGTGTCCAAGTCTACTATACCAGTGTGCACAAAAACCGTTAGACCCAGTTCACGCTTAACTTTGCGAAGAACATCAACGAATTGCTGCAGAGGAACTGAACCGTTTGGAAGACAACCCCCACTTACAAGACAACCCACAGCACCCTCAGCCTTCAGTTTCCCACAAAGCTGAAGCAGTTTCTCAGGGGTTTTAGCAGGATACATCGTGTTCAAAACAGTTCCACTGCAATGCTTACATTTCAACGCACAGCCTTTGCCAGTTATTGAGATAGTTGGAAAAGCTGTTGATGAAGAGGAATAATGGCTTGTCTTGTAATACATGAAACTTGGAGCATAAAAGTGAATTCCACTAGGTCTCCGAAGCAACAAGCCACTATTCAGCATACTCAATAGTTCTTCAGTAGCCAATCGCCAAACATCTTCAGGACAAGGAAGAACCATTTTAACTCCAAAAACAGTCTTCTATCATCATGTTTAAGCTTTCGTTCTAGCAGCCGACAAGTGCATGTCAAACCTAGCAGTTACTTGCCGTTTTCTCGAGCCTTAGATCTTATGACCGCACTTGAGTGCGCACGCTTTGAAAGGTAAATCGTGGTCACTATGAAGATAGCAGTCACAACCACGAAGATGTAAATCAGATTCTGAATATTGCGCGCATTCGCAGCATAATCTATGATGTGGGCTTGGTAAGCAGCATTCAAACCCTGATAGTCTTGTCGAAGCTGAGTATAGTTGCCTGAAAGAATGACGAAGCTGTCCAAAAGGGCATAGTAAGTCGTGTTGAGACCCAGAAGATTCTGATAAGAAGCGTTCAGCGAGTTAAAGCTAATCAGAAGCTGACTGAAATTCCCCAGGACTAAAGTGTAGTTACTCTGAAGGCTGTAATAGGTCAAGTTCAACATATTGAAATCCGCCTGCAGCTTCACGGACTCACCAAGGAGCTGACTATAGTTGCCTGACAAGATCGAGAAGTTCTCAGAAAGAAGAATGTTCGTTACATTTAGATCATTGAATTCCTTCTGCAACGCCGCAAAGTCGCTGGTGAGCTGACTATAGCCATCTGACAGCGTTGTGAAGTTTGTGGAAAGGCTGTAGTACGAAACGTTTAGATCATTGAAGCTTAACTGCAATTGCTGACAGCTTGCATAGAGATTATCATATCTAGTGTTTAGATCTTCGTAAGATGCGTTTAACGCTACAAGCGCGTTTGCAAGAGAATAGTATTGGATCGTTAGAGCCTGAAGATCAGCTTGCAACTGCAGAAATTGAACAAGGAGTTCATTATAAAGATGCAGAGCCTCAGAAGAGATTATCGTAATGATCTGACCCGTTAGAGCATACGTGAAATAAAAAGTGACTTCTGTCTGATTTGAGCTTACAATGGTGGTCGGAGAAATCTCTTCGCCATTCGAAAGCACGAAGTATGGATAGCTCATGAAATCTGTTGGAATCGTGATTCGACACACCCCTGTTGCCCCACCTGAGTTAGTAGTATTAAGATGAATTATTCGATTTCCCGTCTCTGTTCCAATTTCAAACTTGAAACTGGAAATCGCCGAATTTGAAATGACGCCTATATGATATAGCTCTCCTTCAAAGGCGACGGCGAAACTGAGGAAAAGTCCCATCAGAGGACAACTGTCTCGATTGTTGCTGCTTATGACATAAGGTTCATCTACTATTCCGTCTCCATTGAGATCTTGCCCATTGTAGTCGCTCCAGAAGTTGCCCTCGCCACTATAGTTCCAAGAGTTCATCAAATCACTTGAAGCTTGAATCAAGTTGTTTAAGTTGTTGTGGTAAATAGTGTTGTTACTGCTGAAGGCAAGATAAATCCCACCGTAATCATTTGAGGAAATATTGTTTCCGGAAATCATGTTGTCAATAGAGGAGTAAAGAAAGACTCCATAATCATTGTCTGAAGCGGTATTTCTCGTAACAACGTTGGCTGTTGACGAAAAAAGAAAGACTCCGACATAGTTGTCTGAAATAACATTATCGGAGACCATGTTGCCACCTGAAGACGAAAGATAAACTGCGTAGAAACTATTAGCGACAAAAGCATTCCCTGAAATCGTGTTGTTATTAGAGAGAATTAGGCTTATCCCATTGGTGCTGTCCCTTATGCTGCTGTTTGCTACAATTACACTACCAGAATGCTCAACATGTATACCACTGTCCTCCGCATTCTTGCCGCTCCTCATTACAGTGAAACCTTCAACGGTTACATTGTTGGCATTTATCGAGATCACATTCCCCGTGCCGTTGCCATCAACAACCGTGAGGTCCCTATCTTCGCCAACCAAAGACAAGCTCTTGTTGATCAGGACATGTTCATAATATGTTCCATTCTGCACAAGGATTGTATCTCCGGAATTTGCATGGTTTACTGCTTGTTGTATTGTTGGATAGTCCATGGGAACATAGATCAAATCTGGGTTTGCCTTGACGGATATCCTATACTTCATCAAAGGCGCTAGAGATAACAAGCAAAGAACCGTAAAAGCGACTACCCTAATTCTTTTCAATTTAACCACAATTCTTTCCTAGTGCGTAAAACTATTAAACGTTGAGGTAAATGGCTCAATAGTCATTTCTGAGAAAGAATCTTCCCAAGCATGACAGAACATGCAACAGCAAAGCCAAAAGCCACAGTAAAAATCAGCGGGTCAATAACGGGCTGGATGAGAGACCACACAGTCGCCGTATACGACGCTCCCACGATGACCGCAAGAATACAAATTCTGATCAGATTCCTTGGTCCAAGAACAGTCGCTTCTTGTCGAATAAGAAGTGAATGGAGCAGATCCTGCATCTCCTTGATCTGTTGGTCTGCTGCAAGGATCAAAAGATTCTTGTCAACATCCTGAAACTTGAAACTTGAGAGAGCATATCTTTGCAGTTCCCAAGGATTTTTCTTTGGCAGAATCCTTAGAATATTGCTCTTCTCCATTTTTTTCAGAATCGTCTGTATCTTTCTAATGAATTGAATATCATTCGTTTTTTGTTCATCATATAACCGTCTTATGATCTCCTTAACGTCTGGGAAACGTAGCTCTGCATGGAAAGAGGCGATTGTTCGTGCAAGGTCATACTGATATTCGCCCTCCCGTAGACGAATGTTGCTGACTCTATAGTCTGCACTCAAAGCCTCCTGAAGAAACTGTATTTCAACAGATGTCAATCGTTCCCCAGACACTTACAGTTCCCATTCAATAGTTTCAATTGACAGAACATAAAAAACCTTTTGCATACGCCACCATGCAGTTTGCCTGCCAGTAGGCACCACACCCCTCTGTTTTGTCAATGCTGTCTACGGAAAAAACCCGTAAATCTGCTGGGAGCTCATCAGATAGTTGAGGAGGTGAGCTTGGTAAACTATACGAGAAAGACTGACATGCCGACTCTAACTTTGCGTCATGGTCAGAGCGCGCAGTGTTCACCCCTGCGCAAGCGGTACCGAAGCTATTTTGAAATCACTGCTTCGATGCTAGAGGCGATGACAAGTTGTTCGCAAACCACGTTCACTCTCATGAAGCAAGCAGGCATCAGCTATAAACTACTCAAGAGATATCTCGAATATCTCGCTGGATCGGGTCTCATCGAGACAGGCATCAGCAGAGGAAGAATCTCGTATAGAGCTAGTGAAAAAGGAAGAAATTTCCTCAGGCAGTACCGCATTCTACAAGAAATGCTTCTAACTGATGACCAAAATAGCGCCGCCAACCTTGTTTGCGACGTGGACCACAATGCAACCACCGAGCACAATCATTCGCCGGCACACTTAGTGACCGAGATCGTCAGGCGTCCATGACTTCGATCTTGAGAAAGGAAGGAGCGGAAAGGCAAGCGGAATAGATCATTCTTATGATCGTCCTCTTCTCCTTTCTAATTTCAAGGGAATTCCGCTTGCCCCGCATATCAAGCTCCACGCAAACAAGGCCCATGCAAAAGATTAGTAGGAAAACCTCCAAGGAATCCAGGTTTCTTCCTCAAAAGTGCATCGCGACACCCTCATCATCCGTGTGACAGCGCCTTAGGTGGGATTCTCATTTTCAAAGATAAAGGCTCTTACCTCGTGAGAAACCTCTTTTAGGTTTGCTGTTCGTTCTCACAGTAGGTTTTTCTCGAATCGTGGAAGTCTGATGTTTTGTTCTGATTCGAAATAATGGATATTACACATATGAATTGTTTCATGAACCATTTGAGACATGTGTAGTTCGAGACTGGCAACAAGAAATATTATAGTTCTGGCTCTTTTTTCAAGGATTCTAGTATTTTCAATCGGGATCATTAGCAGCCTCGTGATCCCCGATTATGCTTTTCCATTCGAAGTTCCACGAGTCAACCTTCCAATAATCGAGGTTTTCGCAAAATGGGATTCTTTCTACTATCTTGACATAGTCACTCACGGCTATACATTGAAAGCTGATCTGTGGGCTTTTCGACCACTATATCCTGCAGTAATGTGGACACTGGGTCTTCCGTTGACACAATTTCTGGGCACATGGCAAGCCTATGTCGTTGTGGGATTGATATGGAATACTTTCGCTTTCGTGACTGCAACGGTATATCTATACAGGCTCACCGAGATGTTGCTGGATTCAGATTCTGCCTACTTCACGGTACTGCTTTTGGCAATTTTTCCAGCAACCGTCTTCTTTACAGCAATATATCCAGAATCCACGTATTTGCTGATGCTGACAGCAGCCTTCTATTACCTTGAGAAAGGGAAAATTCTGACAGCTACGGCTTCTGCAGTGCTAGGAGGTCTTGCTAGACCTGAAGGATTCCTACTTTGTGTCCCTCTTGTTTTCAAGGCTGTTACGGCAAGAGGAAAAGGTAAGGTCAAGTTGTTGCTGGGTGCATCAGCAACGGCATCTTCTCTGCCACTTTTTATGCTCTACAGTTACGCGATTACGGGAGACCCCTTCATAAGTTTCAAAGTGGAAAGCAGCTGGTCAAAAAAGCCTTTCTTCAATCTCGTGTTTAATGTCTTATCAATGAAGCCTATAAACGAAAGTATAGATCGATTAGCGATATATCCGATAGATTTGGTTCTGCTCGTAATATCCACCATCTCAGTGGCGGCATATTTTCTTGGCTTCGCAGTTTCTCGCAAGAAGCTACATGTAGGACTGAAGCCTGTTTGGAGTGACAGAAGAACTTCTTACTATTTTTGGACCACTCTTCTTCTCGTAGTTTTCCTTTATCAAGGAGGACTAGGCGGGTTTCCCAGATTCGTTTCAACACTGTTTCCCATACTATGGAGCACTGCCTTATGGGCAAAGAAAAGCCAGATGAGGACTTGTTTCTTTACAGCCTTGTACTCGACTTTGATGACGCTGGGAACGGTTTTCTTCGTGAACTGGTACTATTTTCTCTAGCAGTAGGCTAATAGAGCCGTAAAAATCACATGACCCCTGGAGTTAAAGCACCATCTTTAAAACAGCCCAGTAATAGAAACTCATAGGTTCGAGATTGATGCAAGCAGAGCAGGAGCAACCTGAAAATCTTATCGCAGATCTGCCGAAGAGAACTCGCGTTTCTCTGGGCACAGCGATTGTTCTAGGACTTACCAGAGGCAGATTGGAAACTAAACCCACAACTTCATACTTAATGACTTACAGACGCAGCAAGTGCTTGTCAAACTGCAGCTTCTGTCCACAAGCTAAAGAGAGCAGAAGCCGAGCAGACATGCTTTCAAGGGTTTCCTGGCCTACATTCCATACAGAACAAATCATAGACAAGCTTCAAGTGGCCGTCGACAGCGGCGAAATCAAACGAACGTGCATACAGGCTTTAAATTACCGCGAAACACCCAGACACCTACAAACGCTTGTTGAAAAGATCCGTCAAACCACAGAAGTCCCAGTTTCAGTCTCTTTCCAACCGCTCAAACATGAAAACATACAGCTATTGGCTGACGCTGGAGCCGATAGAATAAGCATCTCGCTCGATGCTGCCACCGAAGAGCTATTTGACAAAGTCAAAGGAAAATGCGTTGGTGGCCTATATAGATGGCAAAGGCAGCTTGAGCTGTTGAAAGAGGGTGTGAACGTTTTTGGAAAGTGGAGAGTCAGCACGCATTTGATTGTCGGGCTTGGCGAAACTGAACAGGATATGATTCAGACGATTCAAAGATGCGTCTACATGGGCGTTCTTCCATCATTGTTTGCATTCACTCCGATTCACGGAACGCATTTAGAGAACAGAGCTCAGCCAGCAATCCAAGCCTATAGACGAATCCAAGTTGCGAGACACCTCCTTTTACAAAAAATCGTGAAATATGAGGAAATGCTGTTTGATAATGAAGGTCGTATAAGTGATTTCGGAGTCAGCAAACAGTCTTTGCTGCAGATTGTTAAGGACGGGAAACCGTTTCTTACGTCTGGATGCCCTAATTGCAACCGGCCCTATTATAATGAGAAGCCGAGCGGTCCAATCTACAACTATCCTCGAGATTTGACAGAAAAAGAGCTTTCTGAAATACGAACGCAGCTAGGTTTAGATTGAGGTATGCAGGTTTGAAGTCATGGTATCTTCTCGACGTTCAAGTCACAGAAACGAACGCAATAAAGCTGAAGTTCGTGAATGACGACGGTCAAGTTAAAGAAGTTGTTGACACTAATTATAAGCCATACTTCATGGCACCTTATCCTTTAACTGAGCAACAAGAGAAAGTCGTTGAGAATTTCTCCGGCAAGACTGAAATAACCGAGAAGATCGATTTGTGGTCAAACGAAAAGCTAGCTCTAACCAAGACCTCTTGGCCAAGCACAGCGATCGCATCAAAATCTGCAAAAGGATTTGGTAAATGTTGGGAAAGCGAAATCAATGCTGCAAGATCATACGTTTATGATAAAGGTCTGGTCTTTGGGGCTCGGGTTTCCGACGACTATTCAAAAGTAGTTTCTGACATGCCTCTTGAGGCGAATGAAAGATTTGAGAAGACCTTCAATAATATCAGGGAAAGAGATCCGCTGAGATATGCTCAGATTCTTTACTGGTTCAGAATTGTTGAGCAGCCAATCCCAGATTTGAGCGCAGCCTTTTTCGGATTTGAGGAAGTAGACTCTGAGAAGCTGCATGTCGCATGGTTGCTGTCCAGAATTGCGAACATACCTTTAGCCGAAGCGTTCACTAGCACGCGTGTGAGCGATTGGATAAAATCGATAATCTACGCTTACCTGAGAAAGAACAGTATTCTCATACCCACTTCAGAGGAATTGCGCAGAGGCAAACCCACGCATCAAGTGACAGGAGCCTTGACTGTCTCGCCCACTGCCGGCATTTACTTCAAAACAGTCGTTTGTGATTTTGAAAGCCTATACGCAAGCTGCATAGACAGCTTCAACTTGTCGTATGAGACCGTTGATTGTAATCATCTCGAGTGCAAGACCAACAGAATCGTTGATACTGATTACCACGTTTGCACGAAGCGCAGGGGTTTCTACTCGATTCTTGTCGGTGCTCTCAAAGAATTGCGAATCAGACTCTTCAAGCCAACAGTAAAAGACAATTCCTTGCTGGAGCAGGACAAGAGAACAGCTGCTGCTGCATCTAAACTTTTGAAGCTTCTTGCAGTCTCTAGCTATGGCGTGACGGTCAGAATTCACGGCTTGGCATGCCCGCCATTAGCTGAGGCAATAACGGGCTATGGACGCTATGTGCTCAGAGAAAGCTGGAAGATGGCAGAAACAAATGGATTGCGTCCTCTATACGGAGACACTGATTCTCTATTTCTGGATAACGTTACAAATGAACAAGTTGAATCGCTTATTAGAGCAGTTAAAGAACGATTTCGCTTGGACTTGATTGTTGACAAGCGTTACAATCTCTGTGTTTTGCCAAAGGCGAAAAAGGCCTACTTTGGGATTTTGCCAGACGGGACCCCTGACATCAAGGGAGTGACTGCTGTCAAATCGAATTCACCTACATTTGTCAACGATGTGTTCCAGCAATGCATTAAAAAGCTCTCTACAGTCACCAACCAGACTGAGTTTGATCAAGCAAAGAAATCGATTAAAGAGATCGTGCGGAAGGCAGTGGATGATATGAAGAACAGGAGAATCAGGCTTCAAGATCTTAAGTACGCTGTTAAGCTGTATTTTGATCCTAACGAAAAGGTCGTAGACATGAAGACTTCTCCTCAACCCTATCAATGTGCTCTGCAACTGATTCAGGCAGGCAGGATGCTGAAACGAGGAGACATAGTCTCGTTTATCAAAGTCAAACCTTTCAGATATGGAGAAAAGATCTTCACAGTAAAGCCTTCGGACGCTGTGACTAATATTGGCGAAATCAACGTTAACGATTATATTCGCAACCTGCTGACTGCATTGAACCAGACATTTGAACCCATGGGGATCAAATTGGAGACGGAAAGAGATGCTGGGATTTCAAAATGGCTAACAAACTGAAATGTTTCTATGATGGAATCAGGAAATCTATATGTGCAACTTGAACATTAATGCTTTCCAAAATGTCAGGTGTTGACTTTGGTTGAAGCACCAATAGAGGACAAAAGAATTCCGCTCGAAGAAGCAGTAAAGCTGGTTCCAGACGGTTCACACTTATTTTGGGGAGGCTTCGGCTTTCAGCGCCCACCAATGGCTTTTGCACATGAGCTTGTAAGACAGAACAAGCGTAACCTCACCATCTACACGTGCGGTGCAGAAATGGACATTGACATATTGTCAGGAGCCAAGGTTGTTTCACGCTTCGAGCTTGCATTCTACGCGATTGAGGGCATAGGCTTAGTGCCCAACATCCAACGAAGAGTACGCGAAGGCGTAATAGAAATTGAAGATTATTCAAACCTGGCAATGGCTTTGCGTTTCTTGGGAGGAGCTTTGGGTGTACCGTTTATGCCGTTGAAAAGCATGTTGGGAACGGACATATTGGCGAAGAAACGTTTTAGACCCAAGAAAGCAGAGGTAATAGATTGCCCTTTCACTGGAGAAAAGGTGGTTTTGGTTCCATCAGTTCGCCCAGATTTCAGCATATTGCATGCTCAGCGTGTGGACAGAGAAGGGAATGTGCAGATAGATGGGATTAAGGGCGAAGATGTAGAGGGCGGCAGAGCAGGCAAGAAAGTGATTGTTTTGGCTGAAGAAATCGTCGATTCGGAGTTCATACGAAGCCAACCAGATCAGACGGTCATACCAAATGTCTATGTCACTCACGTAGTTGAGTGCCCTTGGGGATCATATCCAATGATGGTCTATAACTACTATGATTATGACATGGAGCATGTTAGAATGTACTATGACCAATGCAAGACAGAAGAAGGCTGGCAGAAATACTGTTCTGAGTATATAACGGGCGTAAACAATCGTATTGAGTTTCTGCAGAAAATCGGCATCGAACGACTCATGAAGCTCAAAGCGAAGAGACCACTTCCATATTAAAGGAGGAAAAAGCAGGATGAGCAAAAACTATGCAAAACCCGAAGAATTCAATACATTGGAGCTTATGGCCGTCTGCGGTTCTCGACAAATAAAGAATGGCGAGGTTGTCTTCATAGGTACAGGCTTGCCATTGATTGCTGCAATGTTGGCGAAGAAAACCCATGCCCCTGGAGCAAAGATCGTTTACGAGGCAGGTTTCATTGACTCAAACGCAAAAGAGATTGCTCTATCCATCGCGGATTCCAGACTGGGATATCATGCGGCAGGAGCAATCGGTCTTATAGAGACATTAGGCTTGATGCTCCAAGGGGGACATGTAGACTTGGGCTTTGTGGGTGCAGCACAAATCGATGAGTATGGGAATATCAACACGACTTACATTGGTAGCTTCGAAAAACCCACTGTGCGACTACCAGGAAGCGGCGGAGGAAACGACATAATCAGCTCAGCCAAACGCATCGTTGTCATAATGACTCACGAAAAGAGAAAAATGGTCAAAAAACTCGATTACTTGACAAGCCCAGGTTTCTTAGACGGGCCTGGGGCAAGAGAAAGGATAGGCTTGTCAGGGGGTGGTCCCTCGCTCGTGGTTACTAATCTTTGCCAGATGGATTTTGATCCTGAGACAAAGCGAATCAGACTGGCTTCGGTTCATCCAGGCGTTACGGCGCAGCAGGTTTTGGAGAATTCTGGTTTCGATTTGATTGTGCCGAAGAAGGTTCCAGAGACGGAATCGCCTACACATGAGCAACTCAAACTGCTGAGAGCAATCGACCCGAACGGAATCTACATACCGAAGCCTAGGTAGGCGGAGCAGTCTTCTTTTCTGGAAGCTTTGGTTTCTGCCTTGTAACCTGCTCAACTATTCTCCAAAACTCTTCTTCAGACAATCCTTTGCGCAGGTCTCTGAGCAGTTTCTTGATCTGATAGAAGGTCATTTGAGCTTCTCCCTTGTCCTGCCTGTCATGAATTCCCTTTATCCTCTTGGCTATCTCTTCAACCTGAATCGGCGAAGCCTTGATCTCCACCTGCGCAAGCCAATTTTCAATAAGCTGCTTTCCCGAGTATCTGCCTAAATAGAACACAGGTTCTCTGCCGACAATTTCAGGCGGAAACGGGACATATAGGAGAGGCTGAGTCAGAACTGCTTGGACTCTCTCGTCCACTTCCCACGAGAAGGCGTTCTCACCTATTATTGGCTTATGAAACTGTATGGGCAACGCGAACGCTTTTTCAGCCAACTGCGAAAGCCTGTAGAGTTTGTCCAACTCTATCCCTGTGTCAATGTCGTAAAGCAGTTCCAAAGCGGCGACAACCTCTTCGAATGGTGTTCCCCCCGCGCGTTCTCCAAATCCAGCAGCGCACGTTTGCAGGTAAGTTACTCCTTCTTCAACCGCGGTCAAAGCGTTTGCAGTTGCCAGACCAAAGTCGTTGTGGCAGTGTACTGCAAGTGGGATGTTCTTGATTTTGAGGGTTGATAAACCTTCTCGAATGTGTGAGATGAGGTAACGCATGGACAGGGGTCTCATGAATCCCACTGTGTCAACTACCACGAGCCTATCAGCTCCAGCCTTAACGGCGACTTCGAAAATCCGTAGAATGTCTTCAAGGGGTGTTCTTGCACCATCTTCCAGAACAAAATCGACCTTCACGCCATGCTTCTTTGCGTAAACTACTGTTTCAATCGTCTTGTCAATAGCTTGCTCCTTGGTCATTTTAAGTCGGTATTGAAGATTTAGACCATTGAACGGCGCTACGATGGCAATTTCCCTTAGACCGCACTCTAGGCAAGCATCCACTTCATTCTTGCTTATGCTGGATGAGGCAATGAGGTTTGCTTGTTGAAAACTCTCATTAGTGATTTTCTTGACGGTAGATTTTTCTTCTTCAGACAGAGCTGGATAACCCACGGTTATCATGGAGACGCCCATTTCGTCCAGCATTTTCACGAACTTGACTTTCTCCACGTAAGTCAGAAAAACGGTAGGAGTGTGAGACGTTTCCCTCAACGTATAATCCCAGATATAAACTCTCTCAGGAAGCTTAGGAGGCAAATTCTTTCTTAAACGATTGTAGTTGGCAATCAACCCTTGTGCCTCAAGCTTCTTAAATATGGATTTTCTCATGCACACACACGATCCAACAAACTAGGCGGGAGGCATCTCTCTTATTTGACAAGCGTTTATATAAGAATTATACCGTCTAAGGATACTGCTAACTTATTTGTCATGTAGCTCGGAACCATGACACTTCAGACTCCTTCATTTTTGTGGACATCAAATCTTTTCTCATCGCCCATAGCACCTTTTTGAGCCAATTAGGATTCTTCTTAATTCCCTCACTATCTAAAAAAGTATTCAAGTATCGCATCAATTCATCGGAACCGTAAAGCCAAAGAGTGTTCAGGATGACGTCCATTTTTTCGTGAGTTTCTGGTGAAGACTTGCCACCCATTGTTTGAATTAAGTGAATTTGTCTTGCCAGCAACTCAACCAAGTTTTCATATTTCTCTTTTTTGAGTTTAAACTGCTCAATTTCTCTATCAGCCTTTCTGGAGTAGTAGTTTTGAACCGCATAGCCACCGATAACGCCCGCAAGACCTATTATCGCACTTGTTATTACTGGGTCAACTATGCTCATTCTTGCCTTTCAACCTCTCTGAAGCTTTGTTGAGTTTTAGCCACATGCTCAATCTTTGCTTTAATCTTCTGTTCCCACTCTTCAGTGGTCATAACGCCTTTCTCTTCTAGAGTTTCTACAAGAGCATCAAGCATGTGGTCTAAGATGTCGATTTCTTGTCCTAATTCCTTCACATCTCTTTTCTTTCTACTCATGGCTCTTCCTTCTTGTTCAAATATCCTTTTTCGCTAAGAAAACTGATTACCATAGTGCGGATAACCTCTGAGTCGCTTTCACCGAGAGTACCTTTAAGACCACGTACCAACTTGAATATGCCTTCTGGAAGGCTAACCAACACTTTCTTCATTTTACGGTCACCACAATTTGCTGTCGCTGTTCTTCCCTCTTTAATGCTTCATTCTTAGTAGCGTCTTTCACCAAGTTATGCCAATCAGCTTTAATATTCAATCCAGAAGCTTGTGCAGGTGTCATTTTGATTGTTTGATGCTTTCGAACATAGTTATAGTGAACAACCCAACCTTCCAAAAGTGTTCTCACGGTTTCTTCTCCTTTCAAACCTCTAGTCGGCTGAATCCTATCTTTTAGCGTACTGTGGAAGCGTTCAATCGAGTTTTGGTTGTGAATATTTCGGATTCCAACTCTTCTAATTAGCTCTGGTCGTGTGTCCTTTTTCATAGTATAGAATACCTTATTGTAGGCATCACCGTAAGCTGGTAATCCATCACAGTAAATTGAAGTTGGTTTTTTCTTAGCAACTCTGATACTCTTTTCAAACAGTGCTACGCATTCTTCTGTGCTTCTTACACCTGAAAGGTGACCAGCTACTAGAAATTTCGTTTGTTCGTCAATTATGTCCCAGAACCATTTTTGAACACCTTTGCACTTGATTGCGGTTTCATCAACATGATAGATTCCTAATAATTGAGGTGACAGAGTTTCAACATACTTAGAAACTAATGCTGAATATTTCATTATCCACTTCCAGATTGAAACGTTGCTTACAT
>Ga0335070_10000419_pt1 | contig 47613 bp, 53 predicted proteins | sample Lox_Sample_13_FD_206722 | JGI IMG/M metagenome (GOLD analysis project Ga0335070, IMG submission 206722) | Soil microbial communities from Loxahatchee National Wildlife Refuge, Florida, United States - Lox_Sample_1.3 | ecosystem: Environmental > Terrestrial > Soil > Wetlands | place: USA... | reverse complement strand
ATCGCGACAGGGCCTTTCGAGGATTGAAATCGAGATTTCCCCGTTGGGAGGATGTCCTTAAAGGAAAGGCAAGAAGCATCGTTTCGGCCATCCGGCCGGGTGGGTTAGCGGAGCAGAAGGCGAGGCGGATCCGTGAAATCCTTCGTTGGATCAAAGAACGGGAAGGGAGATTGAGTCTTTTTTTCTTAGAAGAGATGGATGGCGAGGAAATTAAGAAAACGATGGGCGGCCTGAAGGGGATCGGTCCGAAGACCCTTCACTGTCTTCTCCTGTTTGGCTTGCGAAAAGAAGCCTTTCCGGTTGACACACACGTGCTTCGTACTGGGAAGCGCCTTGGTTTCATCCCGGAACGGATGGATGCAGAAAAGGCTCATCAATGGATGGCGCCCCTCGTCCCGAGGGGGAAATCCTTATCGCTTCACCTCAACCTTATCCGATTCGGGAGGTCCGTGTGTAAAGCAAAAAACCCTTCCTGCGATGCCTGTTTTGTTTCAAACAGGTGTCTCTCCCTTAACCGCAGCGCGCAGTTTGCGCATCCCCAGTTTTCTGAAGAAAGTTTTCAGAAAAGTTCTTGACGCAGAGGGGCAGGTTATCGAACCTTTAGAATGCGGCCACCATTGGAGGTTATGGGGAACCTTCGCTTGTGTCAAGCATCAAGGTTGAGGAAGAGTTTGGGACCCCTCCCCCAGTTTACTTAGAGGAAGCCGCTCTAAAGTTTCTCCAACCTGCCCCTCTGCGTCCGAGCCTGTGGAGGAGGAGGGGCTTCGTTATTGCCCGACGGGGTGGATCCCTGAAGAGGCTTCATCGGCCCAACCTTTTAGAGTTTGACTGCACAGGTTTCATGGATAAAACGCGGTTTCAAGATCCTTCGGGGTTTCAACCCTATTTGCCCTCAACGCGGCCTTATGAAGCCTCGGAGGGGATCTACTCCGGTCACGGGCAAGGGAAAAAACCGGGACAACAGCGCAGGGCCGTTGCATGCAGGACGAAGGAAGGTTAAAATTTAGTCCAAGTTGCGTACTTTATCTATCAAAGATTTTATCAAAAGACTTCTCCATATCGAAGACACTCCTGAGAGAACGGCCCTTGCTTATTCAATCGGTATCTTCCTGGGTTTTTCGCCATTTCTAGGCCTCCATACCCTTGTTGGTTTAACGATTGCTTTTCTGTTCGGGTTGAACCGGGCCGCCATTCTCTTGGGGGTCTGGACAAACAGTCCCTGGTGGATCGTTCCCTTCTACATGGTTGCCACAAGGGTAGGAATGTGGGTGACAGGATTTTGGATTGATTGGCCGATCCTCAAACAAATTTTTCAATCGGGAGTAGATCAGGGATTTATGAGTTCGAATTTCTGGAGTTGCATTGAATCCCAAAGAGGCCTCTTTCTGTCCTTCGGGATCGGCTCACTCATCCTCTGCACCTTCCTCAGCATAGTTGCCTATCCTCTTTCCCTGAGATGGATTAAATTTTATCGGACGCATAAGAAAGCAAAGAGCTAAGAGCAGGGGGCGAAGGATATACGTTCAAATAGAAAAAACTCTATGCTCTATGCCGTTGGCAATTGACCTTGACACTCGTCCCTTCTTCGTTGAAAAATTAATAAGATATGACTGAGCTGACGAAGGAAAAATTTGATTCCATTGAGTCGTGGTTTGACTCTGAACCATGGAGGAAATGGAAGCGAATCGGCTTGACCGGTCTTGCAGGCTCGTCGAAGGCCTATTTCTTATCTCATTGGAGAGAGAAGGTAAGAGGGCCTTTGCTGATCGTGACCCCTCACCTCAGGAATGCGGAGACCCTTCTCGAGGACGTCCGATTCTTTACGAAGGGTCAGGAAGTGTCTTCCTTTCTTTTCCCTCAATGGGAAATTCTTCCGTATGACGAAATTCCTCCTCATCCCGAAATCGTGAGGGAGAGGGTGAGACTCCTGTTTTCTCTCCTAAAAGGAGAGGAGGTATTGATCGTTTCTTCTGCCAAGGCCTTGATGCAAAAGGTTCAGGCGCCGGCCGATTTGAAAGAGTCCGTGTTCCATCTTTCCGAGGGAGATGAGATCGATCGTGACCGATTGATCCATTTTCTTGGCGATGGCGGCTACACGTCCGCGAGGACTGTCGAGGAGAGCGGGGATTTTAGCGTTCGGGGGGCGATCGTTGATGTCTACACTCCTTTTTACGAGGAACCTCTCCGCCTGGAATTCAACGGAGACCGATTGGAGTCCATCCGCCGTTTTGAAACAGAGACGCAGCGTTCTCTTCCCCAGGGGACGATGAAAAATGCAATCCTCCTTCCGGCAAGGGATATTTCCAGAGATGCTTCAACTCATCCTCTAAAGACCCTTCTCGATTACTTGAAGGGGGATGAAACCATCTTCATTGAAGAAGGCGAGGAAGTGGAGAAAGAGATCGAGATATTTTCTCGCCTCATCGAGGAACGTTATGAAAAGGCCCTCCGTAAAATGGGGTCTGTGCTCCCCCCCGAGATGACCTATCTTCGTGATGAAGAGGTCTCGCTTTGTTTGGGAAGGTTTCAAACTATTTCTCTCCAATCAGGACCCGTTGCCCCTCCGAGTCAACAGGTTTTTTCATTTGAGATGGAGAGCAACGAAAATCTCCAGAGGGAGATGAGGACCGTTCTTTCTGCGAAAGCCGGTTTTCAAGAGACTTCTCCTTTTTCAGTTCTCCTGCGGCACCTTCAGGATTGGCGAGAAAAGGGGAAAGGGGTCTTTATCGTTTCTCATACCCGGGGTCAGGCGGAACGATTGAGAGATCTATTCTCAGAGTATGAAGTCGAGCCACGGCTGGAAAAAGAGAAAGGTTTTAGAGAGGTTCCGGATCCATCCGGAGAAGGCACCGTGCTACTCGTTGGCTCCCTCTCTTCGGGGTTTCGAAATCAGGGCGAGGGGTGGCTGATTTTGACCGAAGAGGAGATCTTTGGAGAGAGGAAAAGGCTTCCTGAAGGAAGGGTTCGAACTTCTTTCGCTTCTGCTTCCTGGCAGAGAGGCAGTCCGGCGGTCTCTTCGTATCGCGAACTTCGAGAAGATGATTTCATCGTGCATATTGATTATGGAGTGGGCCGTTACAAGGGGTTGAAGCATTTGAAGATCTGGGGAGTCTCGAACGACTATCTTCTCTTAGGATACCAGGATGGAGATAAACTCTATCTTCCCGTGGACCGGCTCAATTTGATCCAACGCTACATTGGCGGGGATGGAAAGTCTCCCAGACTGGACAGGCTAGGAAGCAATTCGTGGCAGAGGGCGAAGAAGAGAGCGAAAGCTGCTGTCACGGAGATGGTGAAAGAACTTCTTGACCTCTATGCGGTCAGACAGGTCTTTGAGGGTTTCAAATTTCCTCCTCTCGATCAATTCTACAAAGAGTTTGAAGCAACTTTTGAGTATGAAGAAACCCCGGATCAGATTCAAGCCATTGAGGAGGTGATGAAGGGCATGGATCAGTCCAAACCCATGGATCGCCTAATCTGCGGGGACGTAGGATATGGGAAGACTGAGGTGGCCATTCGGGCTGCCTATCGTGCGGTGATGGGTGGAAAACAGGTCGGCATTTTGGTTCCCACGACCGTTTTGGCGCAGCAGCACTATCAAACCTTTCGCGAGCGATTTAAGATCTATCCCGTGGTGATCGAGGTGCTGAGTCGCTTTAAAAGCCCCCGGGAGCAGAAGGAGATTCTTCAGCGGCTGAAGGACGGAAAGGTGGATATTGTCATCGGGACACACCGACTGTTGCAAAAGGATGTCTCCTTCAGGGACTTGGGACTGGTGGTGATTGATGAGGAGCATCGATTCGGCGTTTCTCATAAGGAGAAATTGAAACAGATGAGGAAGCTCGTGGACGTGATCACGCTCACCGCCACCCCGATTCCGAGGACCCTCCAGATGGCTGTCTCTGGAATTCGGGACCTCAGTCTCATCCAGACTCCCCCCGAGAATCGCCTGTCGATCCGAACCCTTGTCGTCCGCTACGATGATGAAGTCATCCGGGATGCCATCGAGCGGGAGTTCGAACGAGGAGGTCAAGTCTTCTTCGTCCACCATCGCGTCCAGAACATTCATACGATTGCGAACCATTTGAAGCAGCTTGTTCCGGGGGCCTCCCTGGCCATTGCCCATGGCCAGATGAGAGAGAAGGAATTGGAAAAGGTGATGCTCCAATTCGTGAAGAAAGAAGTGAATCTTCTCGTCTGCACCAGCATCATCGAATCCGGCTTAGATATCCCGACCGCCAACACCATCTTGATCAACCATGCAGAGCGTTTTGGTCTGGCGGACCTCTATCAGATCCGTGGTCGCGTGGGCCGGGGGAGCCATCAAGCCTACGCTTATCTCATCGTCCCCAGTGACCTCGCGCTTTCTAAGGATGCGATGAGGAGGCTTCGGGCCATTCAGGAATTGAGTGAATTAGGGTCCGGATTCAAGCTGGCCATTCAGGATTTGGAGATCCGGGGGGCAGGAAACCTCCTCGGACCTTCTCAATCCGGACACATCGCTGCCTTGGGATTCGAACTCTACACGCAATTGATGGAGAAAGCCGTCAGGGAGTTGAAAGGTGAGGCAGTGGTCGAAGAGATTACCCCGGAGATTCACTTCCATCTTCCTGCCTTCATTCCAGAGGCTTATGTGGAGGATCCCGGGGAGCGACTGAGTCTCTATCGAAGACTTTCCCTTTCTCGTTCTGATCAGGAGGTGAAGAAGATTCGAGAGGAGCTGATCGACCGATTTGGGAAGATTCCAAAAGAGGTGAGCCATCTTCTCGAGGTGATCAAGGTGAAGATTCTCCTGACGAAATTATCGATCAAAAGGCTTGAGGAGACGCCTTCCCAATTTGTCCTGACCTTTGACGAGAACACGAAGGTCTCTCCCCATCGGATCGTCGATTTTGTGCATCAAGGGGAGGGTAGATATCGACTCACCCCGGACTCTAAATTGGTGGTTGAAGGATGGCCGGATGTGAGACAAGACCCCTTCGGAGCAGCTAAAAAGCTATTGCAAGCACTAGCCTGATGTGCTAAGTTTCATGCATCCTCTGCAACACAGAGAGGAAATAAATAACTGTGAATCCATGGATAGGGGAAGATGACGGCGAAGAGATTGGTTTTCTTCTGGATGTTGCTTTTTTTCTCTTTTTTGTTTTCCTACTGTCAGAAGTCACCAGAGAAGGCGTTGGGGGAGAAAGAGCTGCTCAGGATCAACGATGTTTCAATTTCTCTTGAAGAGTTCCAGCAGATGTTGGAAAGACAACCTTTGGAAGGGAAGATGAAGTTGTTAAGTGAGAAAGGGACCAGAGATTTTCTTGAAAATTATGTGATTCCCCGTGAGGTCCTCTATCAGGAAGCCAAGCTCAAAGGTCTGGATAAGAAAAAAGAGATGTTGACCAAGATCGAGGATGCGAGACGGGCTATTCTCATCGATGCCCTTCTCGAAGAAGGACTGAGGGGAAGAGGGGAAGTCTCCGAAGAAGAAATTGGGCGATATTATAAAGAGAACCAGGCGATCTTTACAGAACCGAAGGAGATCAAGATTCGTCACATCGTTGTCAACACGGAGCCTGCGTTGAAAGATGTCGTGACGAAGCTCTCGCAGGGTGAAAGTTTTGAGAAGTTGGCCTCCGCTTACAATGTCGGTAAATTCAAAGAAGACGGAGGGGACCTCGGTTATATCCGTCGAGGACAGTTGGCTCCTCCCTTTGCTCAGTTTGAGGAAGCGGCCTTTTCTCTCAGAAAGAGGGGAGAGATTAGTGAGGTCGTGCGCACCCCGTACGGATATCATATCATCCGATTGGAAGATATGCGAGGAAGCACCTTGAGGCCCCTGAATCAGGTGAAAGAAAGGATCCGTTTTTTCCTTCAACCAAAGAAAAACCAGGAGGCCTACCTCGCCTATGTGAAAGAGACAAGATCGAAATCCAAGATCCTTATCAATGAGAAGCTATGGGCGGAGGAAGAGAAAAAGGAGGCGAAGCCAAAAGAAGGGAAGAAATGAAGAAATTTCCTGCCTTTTTCATTTTAATCATCCTTCTATCTTTTCTGTGGGGTTGTGAGCGATGGGGAGTGGGACTGCCGGAACGGGTGATTGCTCAAGTCAATGAGGAACGGATCCTGGTGGAAGAATTTGATCGGGAGTTTAAGGAGTTGATTTTAGAGCCCGGCAAAGAGATCAAAGAGAAAGGCCTTGAGGATCTGAGGCGGGCTTATCTCGATCAGGTCATCGAACGAAAGCTTCTTGTTCAAGAAGCCCGACGATTGGGACTCCGGATTTCTCCGAAAGAGTTGGATCAGGCTATTTTTGAAATAAGGAAAGATTATCCCGGGGAGGGGTTCGGAGAAAAATTGGGTCTCAAGGGGATCACCCTGGAGGAATGGAAAGTTCGGCTTGAAGAAAAATTATTAGCCGAAAAGGTGATGCGAAGTGCCATGCATTTCCCGGAGGAGATCGATGAAAAGGAAGCCCTTCAGTATTATGAAGAGCATCGGTCTTCTTTTCAGCTCGGCCGGAGGGTGAGGGCACATCAAATTGTGCTCGCCGATGGAGAAGAAGCGATCCAGGTTTTGAAACGACTTAAAAAGGGGGAGAATTTTGAGAAGGTGGCAATGGAGAAATCCCTGGGACCCGAAAAGATCCACGGTGGGGATTTGGGTTATTTCAGTCAAGGGGAGAAACCGGCCGAATTCGACCATGTGTTTGACATGGAAGTGGGGACGATCAGCGGGGTGATCAAAAGTCCTTATGGGTATCATCTTTTTAAATTAGAAGAGAAAATCGAAGCACGACAGATTCCCTTTGAGGAGGCTAGGGCAGGGATTCTTCAAGAGCTCGGGCAGAAGAAAGGGGAGGAGAATTACCAAAAGTGGTTTAAGGGTCTCAAAGGAAAGGCGAAAGTCAAGGTGAACAAGAAGTGGCTTAGCTCATAAGGGGGAGAGGCGAGGAGATGAAGAGGCTCTTTTTACTATTTGGATTCTTTTTTCTTTTTTGTGGTGACATCCCTTTAAGTGAAGCGGTCGTGGATCGTGTGGTGGCGGTGGTCAACCAAGAGATCATCACTCTCTCCGAACTTGAAAAGTGGATCCATTCCATTAAAGAGGAGATCGTGGCTGAGGATCGTTGGGAGAAGCAGAAACAAGTGCAGACGCTTCGTCTGGAGGTATTAGATAAGTTGATTGAGGAGAAATTGATTGACCAGGAGGTGAAGAAATCAGGGATTAAGGTGTCCAGCAAAGAAGTCGAAGCCACCCTGGACGATGTCAGGCGACGGAACAATGCCACCCCGGAACAGCTGGAAAAGGCTTTGAGTGCCGAAGGCCTGACTCTGGAGAGCTATAAGAAACAGATCGAAAAGAGTCTCCAGCGCAGGAAACTGATCAATAGTGCGGTGAAGGTCGAAACCAAGGCAGGAGAGAAGGAGTTTAGAGAGTTCTATCAAAAGAATATCGATCGCTATCGAACGAATGAGACTTTTCGGCCGGCTCACATCTTATTCGTCATTCCGAAAGGGGCAACGCAGGAGGAGATCAGAGAAATTCGGAAGAAGTGTGAAGCCGTTTTAAAAAAAATTAGAGGCGGAGACGATTTTGGAGAGATGGCTCTCCTTTACTCACAAGATGCTTCAAATAAAAGTCGGGGGGATTTGGGTTATTTTAAAAAAGGGGAACTCCTCCCTACTGTTGAAAGGGAAGCGCTACGCCTCAAGGTTGGAGAAGTGAGCGGGGTGGTTCGAACTGAGTTTGGCTTTCACATCATTAAACTCCTCGACCGAAAGGGGGTCGATCCTCTTCCCTTTGAAGAGGTCAAAGCAAAGGTTAAAGCGGATTACTATGATGTTGAACTAGATAAAGCCCTTAAACAATTCATCAGCACGTTGAGAGATAAGTCCATCATCGAAATCAAACTGTAAATTTGAAATTCCAACTTCCAAATCCCCTGCCTGCCCCGCCCTCGGTCTATCAATAGTGCGGGACCGGGGCCGGCAGGCAGGCAAATTTCAAACTCTTATTAGTCATTAGGTCATTGGGTCATCGGGCAATTAAGTCATTCAATGACTAATGCCTGGTTCGAAAGAAATAGAATCTCTTCAAAGGGCCTACTGGATCGGGGGTCGATGAATGAAGCTTCCTGTGATCGCAATCACAATGGGTGATCCGACTGGTATTGGACCAGAGATCATCGTCAAGTCTTTGTCCATGCAAGAACCGTTTCAGGTCTGCCGGCCCGTTGTCTTCGGAGATCAGGATGTGCTTCTCAGGGCCATTCGTATTCAAGATCTATCCGTTTCCCTTGAGCTCATCGATGAGATCCCGGACGATGGATACCAAGCCGGGAAGATATTTCTCCTCCCCCTTAGCAAATTGAGCATCCATTCTCTTCGTTTTGGGCAACCGGACAGGGCTTGCGGAGAGGCCATGGCGAAGTATGTTGAAGAGGCATTCAGGGCGGTGACAAGTGGGAAGATAGATGCCATGACGACCTGTCCCATCAATAAGCAGGCGATGAACCAAGCTGGCTATTTATTCCCTGGCCATACGGAATTCTTGGCCCATCTGGCGCGGGTCTCCTCTGTCGCCATGATGTTTTTAGGCTCGAGATGGAAAATCGTTTTGGTGACGACCCATCTTCCACTAAAAGATGTTGCAGGATGGATCACCGTCGACCGCATCCTTACGACGGTCCGTTTGACGGATGAAGGGATGAAAAAATATTTCGGGATTTCGCACCCAAGAATTGCTGTTCTCGGGCTCAATCCCCATTGCGGAGAAGGGGGACTTTTGGGAGAAGAGGAAAAAAGGAAGATCGTTCCGGCCATCGCACAGGCAAGGTCCTTTGGGGTTGGTGTGGAAGGACCTTTTCCCGCCGACTCTTTTTTCGCCTTTTCTGGCCGTTCCGTTTTTGATGCGATTGTCTGCATGTATCACGATCAGGGACTCATTCCGATTAAGATGCTCGACTTTAAGGAAGCCGTCAATTTTACATTGGGGTTACCTTTTGTTCGCACCTCAGTTGACCATGGGACTGCCTATGACATTGCCGGGAAAGGACTGGCCGACCCAACGAATCTCATTATGGCTATCCGTGCTGCCGCTAATATATTGAACTTAAAGGCAAACAGCTAATATTTCAAATTAAGAAAAAGATGTTGACAAAATGATTGTTTTGGGCTAAAAAATTGTTTGTGAAAATTATCTTTTGAATTGACCTGTCGTTCTCCATACCATTTCCATCACATACCTGCCAAGCAAGGCGGAGCAAAAAGGAGAGAAAAATGAAAGAAGTTGTCATTGTTAGCGGAGCCAGAACAGCCGTAGGAACATTCGGAGCGTCCTTAAAAGATGTTTCAGCAATAAAATTAGGCGCCATCGCAATCCGTGAAGCCCTTAAGAAAGCATGTCTCAAGCCTATCGCTAAGAAAGAGCTTCTTGAGGTGGCTCCTGACGCATTTAAGTGGACAGGAATGACTGATTTGGAAAAAAAGCACTACCAGTGGGATGAATCTTTGCAGGGCGTTCAGGTGGATGAGGTGATCATGGGGAACGTGCTCCAGGCAGGCCAGGGACAGAACCCGGCCCGTCAGGCGATGATTTATGCGGGCGTTCCCAAGGAAACAAATGCTTTTACGATCAACAAGGTCTGTGCGTCGGGTCTAAAAGCCATTGCATTAGGAGCTCAGTCGATTTTTGCCGGAGATGCAGAGGTTGTGGTAGCAGGAGGGATGGAGAACATGAGCCAGGTTCCTTATGCATTTCCCAACGGTCGCTGGGGTGCCAGGATGTTCAACCAGGAGATGGTGGATTTGATGGTTTTCGATGGCCTCTTTGAGATTTTTTATGGCTACCACATGGGACTCACCGCGGAGAATATCGCTGAGAAATTTGGAATTTCGAGGAAAGATCAAGATGAGCTTGGGTTGCTGAGTCATCAGAGGGCAAGAGCTGCCATCAAGAATGGAGTTTTTAAGCAAGAGATCGTCCCGGTAGTGATTCCGCAAAAGAAGGGCGAGCCCATTGTATTTGATACCGATGAACGTCCGATGGACACGTCCTTAGAGAAGATGGCGAAGCTGTCTACCGCCTTTAAACCAGGGGGGACGGTCACCGCGGGGAATGCCTCTGGGATCAATGACGCCGCTGCCGCTGTTGTTCTGATGTCCAAAGAAATGGCAAAATCCCTAAATTTAGAACCCATGGGGACGATCCGGTCGTATGCCTCGGGAGGCGTTGACCCAGCCTTTATGGGTTTGGGTCCTATTCCTGCAGTCCGGAAGGCCTTGAAAAAGGCCGGGGTTTCTCTGGACGACATGGGACTGATTGAATTGAATGAAGCCTTTGCCTCTCAAGCCATTGCCTGTATTCGCGAGCTGAAGTTCGACATGGAAAAGACGAACGTCAATGGAAGCGGGATCTCCATCGGACATCCTATCGGATGTTCCGGCGCAAGATTGATCGTTACACTCCTCCACGAGATGAAACGGAGGAAAGTCAATCTCGGCCTTGCTACACTCTGTATCGGGGGTGGTCAGGGCATGGCCATGGTCGTCGAAAGAAGTTAGGAGTTCAGAGTAGGGAGTTCGGAGCAAGAACATTCACTCCGAACTGATGAGGGAGAGGAGATGGAATATAAAAATATTTTATTGTCCTTTGAAGGGGAGATCGGGATCCTCTCGGTCAACCGACCCAAAGCGCTCAATGCTTTAAACATCGAGACCCTCAGAGACATTCAGATGGGAATCCAGGAAGCAAAAGACCATGCCGAGATGAAGGTTCTCATCGTGACCGGAAGCGGAGAAAAGGCATTTGTCGCAGGGGCGGATATTGCAGAGATGCGAGGGATGAACTCCATCGAGGCCCTAAACTTCTCGAAGCTGGGTCATCTCACATTAAAGATGATCCAGGACCTTGATCGGCCGGTCATCGCGGCAGTGAATGGTTACGCCCTTGGTGGGGGAACGGAGATCGCGGTTGCCTGTGATTTTGCCTATGCTTCTGAGAATGCAAGGTTCGGCGTTCCTGAGGTGACCCTTGGCATCTTTCCTGGTTTCGGAGGGACACAGAGACTTCCTCGTCTAATGGGGAAAGGGAGGGCAAAGGAGTTGATTCTATCGGGGAAGATGATCACCGCTCAGGAAGCCTACCAGATGGGGATTGTCAATCGAGTCTTTCCTCAGGCCTCCCTCATGGAGGAGACGAAGAAAGCAGCGCTGCAGATCGCAGCCAACGGAATGGTGGGAGTGAGACTGGCCAAAATGCTGGTCGATACTGGCTTTAATATGGATTTGGCAGAGGCGTGTACTTTAGAATCGTATGCCTTCAGTCTGGGTTTTACCACTGAGGATCAGAAGGAAGGAATGACGGCATTTCTCGAGAAGAGGAAACCAAATTTTAAAGGAAAATGAGGAGGAAAAAGTGAAGATTGCTGTATGTATCAAACAAGTTCCGGACACCACGGATGTGAAGATCGACCCGAAAACGAACACGCTGGTTCGGGAAGGCGTGGCAAGCATTACCAATCCCTTCGATGAGTACGCGGTGGAAGAAGCGCTTCTCATCAAAGAGAAGCACGGCGGGGAAGTCCACGTCATCAGCATGGGCCCACCACAGGCGATGGAAGTATTGAAAAATGCACTGGCCGTGGGTGCGGATAAGGTGTATCTGGTCTCAGATAGGGCTTTTGCGGGTGCAGATACACTGGCGACCGCTTATACAGTGGCGAAGACGATTAAGGCGGTCGTTGGGGATGTGGACCTGGTGATTTGTGGAAAGCAAGCCATCGATGGAGATACGGCTCAGGTCGGGCCGGGCATTGCCACCCGTCTGGGAATTCCCCAACTCACTTATGTTTCGAAGATCAAGGAAATCAACGTCGAGAAAAAGAAGATTATTGTGGAACGACTCCTGGAGTATGGAAGGGAGATCGTTGAATCGTCGCTTCCGGCTTTGTTGACGGTTGTCAAGGATATCAATGAACCCAGACTTCCTTCTCTTCTGGGGATCAAAAAAGCGGCCAAGGCTCAGATTCCTACTTTGACCGCGAAGGACGTCGGTGCGGACGAGAATCGTATTGGACTGAAAGGGTCACCCACCTGGGTGATGAAAGTTTTTTCCCCAGAGGCCAGAGGAGGAAGCGGTGAGATCTTGAAAGGCGAATTACCAGAGGTGGTTCCCCTTCTGGTGAACAAATTGATGGATACGAAGTTCATTAAATAAAAAATAATAATTCCCCATCCCCCCTCATAGAGGGGCTGACGAGGATTTTTGGAGGAAAATCGAATGGCCAAACTAATCATTGACAAAGATACCTGCTCCGGATGCGAATCGTGTGTTCCTGCCTGTCCTTTTGGCGCACTGAGTATGAAGGAGGGAATTGCAGCCGTCGATGATAAGTGCACCTTCTGTGGTGCCTGCGTGGATGTCTGCCCGGTGAGCGCGATCACTTTAGAAAAGGAGGAGAAGGCGGTCACCATCGACCTCAAGGCGTACAAAGATGTTTGGGTGTTTATCGAGCACGAGTTCGGGAAGGTGGGCAGCGTTTCGTTTGAGCTTCTCGGCGAGGGAAGGAAGTTGGCCGATGCCATCGGATGCAAATTATGCGGGATGCTTTTCGGAGATAAGGAATCCGCCGATAAGTTTGCGAAGGAAGCCATCGCCTTTGGAGCGGAGAAGGTCTATATCATGGAGAGCCCGTTGCTCAAAGAATATCGTACCGATCCCTATGCGAAAGCGGCCGTCGACCTGATTCGGAAATATAAACCTGAGATCGTCATTTACGGAGCGACTACCCAGGGCAGAGATTTCGCAGGGACGGTCGCCACCACCATCGAGGCAGGGTTAACAGCAGACTGTACCGGCCTGGATATCGATCCGGAGACAAAATATTTGAAGCAGACCCGACCCGCTTTTGGTGGGAACATCATGGCGACTATTCTCGATTATCCCAATTATCGGCCTCAGATGTCCACGGTTCGACCCAAGGTCTTCGCCATGCCCCAAAGAGATGATTCGAGAAAAGGAGAGATCATTCGAGAAACTCTCCAAATGACCGAAGATCAGATCCGGACGAAGGTTGTAGAATTTATCAAAGGGGCGGAAACGGTCAATCTGGCGGATGCCGAAATTATTGTCTCAGGGGGAAGAGGGGTGGGGGGACCTGAGGGCTTTAAGCCGATCAGGGAACTGGCTGGGGTCTTAGGCGCTGCCGTGGGTTCTTCTCGTGCAGCCGTGGATTCAGGATGGATTCCCTACGAACATCAAGTCGGGCAGACCGGCCGGACCGTTCGGCCTAAGATTTATATTGCTTGCGGAATCTCAGGCTCCATTCAACACCAGGCTGGCATGAAGACATCAGATATCATCGTCGCCATCAACAAAGATGGGGAGGCTCCCATTTTCAAGATCGCCTCTTATGGAATTGTGGGCGATCTCTTTACCGTCATCCCCATGTTGACCCAAGAGTTCAAAAAAAGGTTGGGACGATAAACTTTTTGAAAGCAAATTACAAATGACAAAGTTCACATATCAATTGAATGCGTAACCTTCAAATCTGCAATGCTCTGCTTTGGACAGGCAGAGAATTTGATTTTGTTTGTTTCATTTGAATTTTGAGCTTTGTCATTTGACGTTCCTCCATTACGCGGGTCATTTTCCCCTTGCTTTTTTCCGTTCCTTTCATCATAATGTCAAAAAATTGTGGAGTTTCTGAAATCCTCTATGGTCACGTCCCGGACTTTGATGAATACCGTTTCAATCTCTTCACCAGCCTGCGGGCAGCTCTTTTCCAGAGATCTTATTCTAAAAGAGGTCTTTTATGATCATCACGTGCGCGTCCTGTTTGACGAAGTTTAATTTGGATGATGCTCGAATTCAGACCAAGGGTGTTAAAGTCCGTTGTTCACGATGCAAACACGTGTTCTACGTCGTCCCTCCTCCTGAGACGAAAGAAGAAATTATCGAGGGGTTCGAATCCTTCGCCAAGTATCACGAAGGATTGATGGGACCGGGTGAAAAAAAATTGGAGGCTTCTCCGGAGCCAAAAGGCAAAAAGGAAGAGGTTGTGCCGGAGGCGGAAGAGGAAGCGTTTCTCTTCTCTGAAAAGGCTCCTATAAAGAAGACGGAGAAATTCGTTTCGCCTGAAAAAAGGGAAGAACCGGCCCCTGCAGAAAAAGTGGAGACATGGGCTGCCCCGGAAGAAGAGGAGAAAACACCCTTTGAAGAACCTGTTCAAACAGAGAGAGTGAAGGACACGCCTTCGAGGCGCAGGAGTGCGTTGAGGATTGAGAGAAAAGGCCCGTCTCGGTTTCTGGCTCTTGTTGTCGTCTTCATTCTCTTGGTCTTCGGAATCTTCTATGTATGGTCGGAGTTAAGTTCTGGGGGCAGACTCTCCCCCTATTTCGAATATCCGGTTAAAAAGATCACTGAGCTTTGGAACCAGATTTGGGGGATAGAGAAAGAAGATCTGATCGTTGGGGATCTGAATCGCTATGATGAAAAAGTCGGAGAGATCCCGCTCTCTATTATCGAGGGAAAGGTGAAGAATCAATCCCAGCATACAAAAGAGTATATTAAAGTAAAAGTGATGATTTTTGATCGAGACAGATTCAAAGTCGCAGAAAAGGAAGCGATCTGCGGTCGAGTCATCAGTCGTGAGGAGTTGAAGAAACAGCCTGTCGAATTTTTTCGAGGGGAGATGGTGATCAAACCTCAAACGAAGGAAGAGATGGTAACCCCTCCGGGCAAGACCACTCCTTTTATGGTCATCCTCAAAGACCCGCCCAGCCAAGCTAAAGAATTTAAAGTCGACATTGTCGAAGCTCCCGACCTCTCAAATTAGTCGTGTGCTCACTTGGTCTCGTAGTGGGATAGTCGATAAGTAGCCATAGTTGGTGTGGTTTGTATGCGTGGGGCTATGATACTAAGATACCTTGTGACGATCAGACGACTTGACTACGAGACCATAAGACTAATCGGGTTGGATTCCCTGGGTATAAATTTCGACCATGGTAAGAAAAAGGGTGGCGATCAATGGGCCTGCGACCAGACCGATTAATCCAAAAGCCTGGATTCCTCCCAGGACGGCGAAGAAAAGGAGCAGTGGATGGATCTTGGTTTTGGCGCTGATAAAGAAAGGTCTGAGAAGATTGTCCACCATGCTGATGACAAATACTCCCAGAGCGAGTAAGATCAATCCCTTTAAGACAGCCCCTCCAATCAACAGGATGATGCCTGCCGGGGCCCAGATCAGAGCTGTCCCACCGATGGGGATGAACGAAAGCAGTGACATGGCTGTTCCCCAGAAGATAGGGGAAGGAAGACCGAGGATCCAAAAGAAGAGCCCTCCCAAGAAACCCTGAATCATAGCGATCAGGATCCCTCCGTAGATCGTAGCGTAGATCATGTCCTTGAAGCGCTGGATGAGAAGGTCTCTCTGTCCGCATGGAAGGGGGACGATCTCCTTCAATCTCCCGAAAAGTTGACTTCCGTCCTTAAAAAGATAGTAGAGGGAGAGGAGGGTGAAAAAGAAACCAGCAACAAATGTGGAGAATCCCCTCAAGAGGACGGTGGTTTGACTAAAAATGAACGTACTGATCTGGTTGAGGTTTCTTAGGAGAAGAGGCAGAGGGTCTAGCTGCGAGAAATCGATCCGTTGCCCCAACGCTGCCAAGATCCCTCTGAAGACAGGGGCCTCTTTGAACCGTTCAAAATAAGCTTGAAGCTGACCAGCATTGCTCATCTCCTCAACCTGATGATAGAGGTCGACCACCTCGCTCGCCAGGGAGGCCATTAGAAAACTGAAAGGCAATACGATCACGATGAGGACCAGCAAGGTCATCACGATTGCAGAAAGAACCTCTCTTTTTCTTAAGAGGCGTCGAAGCTTCTGGAAGACCGGGTAAAAAACCATGGCCAAGAGGACAGCCCATATGACCGAAGAAAGAAAGGGGAGGAGGATTTGGTAGAGGAGATAAATGGAAAGGAAAGTGAGGAAAAGAATGAAGATAAGAAAGATGTGCTCTCTTTTCATTTCTTGCCCTCACGGCAGTCTATTGGGTTAAGGAAAAGAACGAAGTCACCTCTCCGGGTACCTGTAGACGATCGACAATGGGCTAAGCTATCCTTTTGAACGAATGAGAAGAATAGGCGTTTCTGCTCGGGTCAAGACCTTGAGAGCGACACTTCCCAGGACCCACCTTGAAATTCCGGATCGGCCGTGCGTACACATCACGATCAGATTCGCGCCGCTCTCTTTTGCAAAGTCAATGATCTCCACGGCAACCTGTTGCCCGGTCCTGACCACTGCATTGGTCTTGAAGCCTTTCTTTTCCAATTCCTCACTCAGATTGACAAGATACCTCTCGGCCGCTTCTTTCTGTTTTTCATCGACGATCAGAGGTGTGACCAACTCCGGTGAGCCATAGATGGGCATAAAGGGGACCACTTCGAACAGGATGATTTCTGCACCGGAGCAACTGGCCAGTTTTTCAGCCTCATCCAGAGCCTTCTTTGCGAGCTCCGAACCATCCAAAGGAACCAAAATTCTCTTATACATACCCCACCTCCTCAGTTATTCTAAGACGATTTATATCAACTTTGCCAAGTCAAGGCAATAGAAAAGAGCTATAGGAAATTTTTATAAAGTTGCGAAAATCTCATTGGAAAAACCGATTTGACTTATCACTCGAAGGCATTAGAATACATGTGAAAGGGAGGAGACAAATGGCGGTGCTCGATTGTCGTGGTCTTGCTTGTCCGCAACCCGTTGTTAGTACGAAACAGGCATTGGATCAACTCAAAGAGGGGGAATTGATGGTGATTGTGAACAATGCCTCCTCCTGTAATAACGTCGAGCGGTTCGCTCTTAGCGAGGGATGCTCGGTAAAGATTAGGGAGGCGGGGGAAGATCTTTATGTCCACATTCACAAGGCCGTTGGCGAACACGTTAGGAAGGCGACCCAACCTGACCTGAAAGCGAAAAAGGTCGTCGTCTATATTAATTCCCAACACGTCGGAAGCGGGGACGAAGACCTCGGGTCCTTCTTGATGAAGGCTTTTTTAAAGACCCTGCTCGATTTCGAGACCCAACCTAACCGTATCATCTTGGTCAACAGCGGTGTCCAATTGGCCACAGAAGGCTCCAAGGTATTGGAGACGCTTCAGATGTTGTCGGAGAAGGGAGCCGAGATTATCTGTTGTGGAACTTGTGTCGATTTTTACGAGTTGAAGGGGAAGGTGAAGGTTGGAAGAATTTCTAACATGTACGAGATTATCGATTCGATGTTGGAGGCAGACCGAGTGATCAGACCGTAATCTAATTTATGTCACAACAATGAGGATGGAGATAGAAATGGACGAAGTACGCCTGACGGCCAAAGTTAAAAAAGCAGGTTGAGCCTCCAAAGTGGGTCCAGAGGATCTGGATCAGGTCCTGAAGGAATTGCCCATTCCAAAAGATCCGAAGGTATTGGTGGGACTGGATACATCGGACGATGCAGGCGTCTATCAGCTCAACGAGGAGGTTGCCCTCGTTCAAACGGTAGATTTTTTCACCCCGATTGTAGACGATCCCTTCACCTTCGGTCAGGTGGCCGTGGCCAATGCCCTGAGCGATGTCTATGCCATGGGAGGAACCCCCCTCACGGGCATGAATTTGGTGGCTTTTCCCATCAAGACCCTGCCTTCTTCTATCTTAAAAGAGATCCTTCTCGGAGGTCTCTCAAAAATGAAGGAGGCCGGGGTAGCCCTGGTAGGGGGGCACACCATCGAAGATCCAGAAATTAAGTACGGCCTGGCGGTGACGGGAATCGTCCATCCGGATAAAATTCTGACCAATGCAAAGGCAAGGGTGGGGGATAAATTGGTCTTGACGAAACCTCTCGGCACAGGGATCATTTCTACTGCTCTCAAGGCAGGGATGGCCTCTCAGGAAGCTGTCCGAAAGATTGTTGAAAGCATGGTGACCCTTAATCGAACCGCGGCCGAATGGATGAAAAAATTGGGAGCTCATGCCTGCACCGATATCACAGGGTTTAGCTTCATCGGGCATGTTTTGGAAATGGCGACTGCAAGTCGGGTGGGAGTGGTGATTCACTCAGGAGATGTTCCTGTCTTCCCTGAAGCCGTAGAATATGCAGGGATGGGACTGATCCCCGGAGGGGCGCATTCGAATCAAGATTTTTTCTCATGTAAGGTGGAAATTCATTCGGATGTCCAAAATCTTTTGGTTGATATCTTTTATGATCCTCAAACGTCGGGCGGCCTTCTGATCTCCGTGCCTTCCAGCGAGGCAGAAAAACTGATCGCAACTTTGAAGAAAGAAGGACACGGTCATTCCAGCATCGTAGGTGAGGTGGTAGAGGAGCCTCTTGGAAAGATTCGCCTGCTCTGACTCTTCTTAATCATCCTTTTTCCCTGTTTCCGCTTGCGAGAGCAACCTTTTTCCAATATAATGTGTGCGTTTTAAGAAGAAGGTCGTAGTGCACAGCTTTATCTCTCTTCTAGGGGCAGGTAAGAAGAGTTATAATTGAAGAGGAGACGTTTGGTTTCGATGGAGAAGCAACTCCAAGCAATCCCGAAGGTCTTGAATCTAGTAGTGGCCCGGTATCGAGACGGGAAAATCATCAGAGGCAAGACCCACGATTTCGGGCCCCAGAAAAAGGTTTTTCATGTGAGCACGGTTGAGAAGCATGGAAGAACGGTCGACGGGAAAGTTTACGAGATCTCCCTTTCTGAGTTGAAAGCGGTCTTCTTTGTAAAATCTCTTGAGGGAAGGCAGGGGACTCCCTCCGTGAAAGGACTTCTTGAAGAAAAACTGGAAGCTCCGGGTTTAATGAAGGCGAGGATAACTTTCTTGGATGGAGAGATACTGGTAGGGACGACGCACGGGTACACTCCCGAGAGAGAGGGTTTTTTCGTCGCTCCCTTGGAGCGGGATACTAACAATTTGAGGATTTTTGTCATATCAAGCGCAGTGAAAAAGGTTGAAACCTGGAAGTAATTTCCTGCGGTTGGCAGGAAGAAAGACCCGAGCAATGGAGATTGAGGTAAAATTATTTGCAACACTTCGAGATTATCTCCCGAAGGGGAGCGGTCGTTTCTCCTGCAAGATGGAGGTTGACGGTTCTACTCGTGTTCAGGATATCTTATCTCGGCTCAAAATACCGGAAGAGATCCCCAAGATTATTTTGATAAATGGGGTTCATGGGAAGAAGGAGCAGGTACTCAAGGAGGGTGATGTCCTGAGCATCTTTCCTCCTGTCGCAGGAGGCTAATTGGTACAAAGGAAGCCCAAATATCAAAATTCAAATGTCAAAGCAATGACAAATGAATAAATGCCAAAAATTTATTTGGTCGTTTGTATTTTGGACTTCATTTGAACTTTGACATTTGGGATTTATTTAGAGGGTTTCTGCTTTAGTTCCTTAATCTTCTTTTCCAATCTTTCTTTTTGATCCGATTTGGGTTCCAATTTCAAAGCTTTTTCGTAAAACTCGGCGGCTTTTTCGACCCGGTTCAATTTGAGATAACCATCCGCTAAGTGTTCGCTAATGGTGGAATCATCGGGGGTCAACTGGTTTGCCTTTTCAAGTTCTGCCACGGCGCTCTCGTAATTCCCCAGTTTATAATAGACCCAACCCAGGCTGTCGGTGATGTACCCCATATTGGGTTTCAGGGTCATCGCCTTCTGGATGAGTTTAAGAGCCTCTTCCAAATGGATTCCCCGCTCGGAATAGGAGTAGCCTAAATAATTCAGGGCGTCGGCATGGTTGGGATTGAGCCGGAGCACCTCCTTCATCTCGGTAGTCATCTTGTCGAAATCTAACATCTTATCGTAGAGGGCGCCTAATTGAAAATGAATTTCTGCGTCGGTTTGATTTTTCTCAAGCCCCCTCTTCAGAGTGGCCACGGCCTTTTCCATTTCGTTCTCTTTTTCAAAGACAGCGGAGAGGATGAGGTAGAGATCCCCTTCATTCGGTTTGGCTTGAATCGATTCCTCTAAGATTCGAACGGCCTCACCATTTTTGTTCTGTTTTCTTAAAATCAGGGTGATGTTTCTAATCGAATCCGCAAAGAGAGCCGATCCAGGTGGAATCTTCTTGAATTCTAAGATGGCCTGGTCCAGAACATCTTTTTCTGCGTAGGCAGCTCCTAAGTAATATCGAACCCGATCATCTTTCGGGTTGGCGGCGAGGACAAAATTGAATTCCAAAATCGCCTGGTCCAATTTCCCCTGTTCCATGTAAATCAAGCCCATTTTTGTCCGGATATTCAGATCTTCTGAATCGGACTTTTTCATTTCCAGAAGTTGATTCAACGCCTCGTCGAACTTCTTCTCCTTGACGAAAACTTGGCCGAGACGATTTCTCGCCTTTTTATTGTCCGGGTCGAGATTAAGGATCTTCTGGTAAACCTCACCTGCCTTCTTGGGTTCGTTCCGGACCTCGTAAGTGATTCCCAGATCCATCAGGACGGAAATCAGGTTGGGTTCGAGGGCCAAGGATTTTAAAAAATATTGCTCGGCCAAATCATACGATTTTGTCCGGAAATAAATTTTCCCCAGGGCATAAAGGCCCATCAGGGAGGAGGGCTCGATCTTGAGAAACTGCTTCAGGACTTGGATTGCCTGATCGTATTGCTCGAGATCTTCGTAGAGGGAGGCGAGAAAGAGGTAGCTTTCCCGATTTCGGGGATCGATCTCCAAAACCTTCTTGTAAGAGGTGATCGCCAACTGGTATTTTTTCTGGATGGAGTATATTCCACCGAGGAGCAGATGGGCTGGCAGATCATCGGGGTCATTAACGAGTGCGGTCTTGCACTCTTGGACTGCCTCGTCCAAAAGTCCTTTTTGGATGTAAAGGGTGGCCAGTTCGATGTGGAGGGAGGGTTCTCTCGCATCACGAGTAATCGCCGATTTGAGATCCTCGATCGCCTCATCGACTTTTCCATCTCCTAATTTCAGCTGGGACAAAACGAAGTCATAATAGGCAACGGGATTTGAAACGAGGGTCTTCTGAATTTTTTGGGTTTTCGCCGGGGTGGGTTGACCGGGAAGCGCCTCCGTTTCCTGTTTCTGGAATGGAGGCCTTCCTGCGCAGCCCCCCAAGAAGGATAAGGATAAAGAAATGATCAGAATTTTCTTTAATAGATGCATTTTTATTGAATAACAGACTTTGATTACAAAGTCAAAGATCAGGGACTCGACTTCAGCAGGCGCTCCAGAGCATCCGGGAGGAGGTAGCCTTCAATCACTTTTCCGTTTTGAAAAAGAAGCGTCGGGGTAGAAGTGATGAGCAGATGCTTTCCGAGTTCCAGATTTCTATCGATGGCACTCACGTCACAGGAAGAGGGCCCCGGGTCGTTCCCGTGATAACTTTCTTCTAAAGCCTTCAGCCTGTCTTGGGAACACCAAATGGATTTGGCCTTTTCATAGGAGGCCGGGGTTAAGGGAAATAAAAAGAAAAAAGTTTGGATGTCTTTGACCAGCTTAAGCTCTTCATGTAATTGAGAGCAGAAGTGGCATTGAGGGTCAGTAAACACATAAAGTTTTCGCTTTCCGTCTCCCATCGAGATGGCATTTTCAAGAGGAAGGCGATGGGCATCCACCTTCCGAAATTCTTTTAATCGATCCAACGTGAGATTTCTCTTGGTCTGGCGATCCAATATCTGGCCGGTGATAATGAATTTTAAGTTTTTATCGAGATAGATAATCATCCTGTCTTGTCCAACCTCGGTCACAACCTCCCAGAAGCCTTCCAGAGGAGCTTCCCTGATTTCCAGGATTTTGAATTCCGTCTTCATCAGTTCTTTCAAAATGCCGGTTGCCTCTTCGTTAGTAAGCGCAAGGCAGTTCCCGTAAAGAAGAGGCGTGATAAGGGAAACGAGAGCTGCGATCATTCCTATTCTTTTCACAGCGGCCTCCTTTGACGGCACAATTATAACCCCTTTAATAGGAGAGAGGAAAGATCCAGATTACTTTTACACGAACGGTTTAATTTATTATTATTTGCACAACTGTCTTAGAAGCAAATGGGGTGAATTCAGTAGCTTCTGGCGTGAAATGGTGTATTTTCTGGCCTTACTCGTGGATAAGGAGTGGAATCTTGGGAGCTGCGGCGAGGAAGCACCAATTAGGGTTGACCCTTTTTCTCGAAGCGATAAAGGGTTCTCGGGTTGACCCTGAGAATTTCAGCGGCGATTCTTTTGTTTCCCCCGACCTCTTTAAGGATTTCCTTTATGTATTCGGACTTGATATCGTCCAGAGATTTTCGATCCTTCACTCCCCTTTTAATCATTTCTGAAATCCCTTCCATCAGATCCCTGGGAAGGTCACTCGGCGTTAAGTAATCCTGATCGGTCATGATCACTGCCCTCTCGATCGTGTTTTCCAATTCTCTGACATTGCCCGGCCAATGATATTCTAAGAGGAGTTTGATCGCTTCTCTTGAGATCCCTTTGATCTCTTTCTTAGCCTCTTTGGAGTAGATATCGAGAAAATGGTAGGCGAGTAGGGGAATATCTTCTTTTCTCTCTTTCAGGTCGGGAAGAAAAATTGGGAAGACATGGAGACGATAGAAAAGATCTTCTCGAAATTTTCCCTTCTTCATGTTCTCTTCCAAGTTTTCGTTGGTTGCCGCAATCATCCGGACGTCAATCCTTGTCCTCTCAGTACTGCCCACCTTCATCACTTCCTTCTCCTGAAGAACCCTGAGGAGTTTGACCTGAGCAGAGGGGAGAATGGTGGAGATCTCGTCCAGGAAGAGCGTCCCTCCGTTGGCCTCTTCGAAGAGACCCTTTTTGAGCTGAACCGCACCAGTGAAGGCACCCTTGGTATGGCCGAAGAGTTCGCTTTCAACTAAGGTCTCGGGGATCGCTCCACAATTGAAAGGAATGAAGGGGCGATCCGCCCTCGGGCTATTATAATGGATGGCCTTGGCCACCAACTCTTTACCGGTTCCACTGCCCCCATAGATAATCACCGTGCTGTTTCCGAGGGCAACCTTTTCGATGAGTGAAAAAATCTCCTGCATCTTCTTGCTTTTTCCGATAATATTGTTGAACTCAAATTTTTTCCTCACCTCCATTCTCAGAAGTCGATTCTCTTTGATGAGGAGATTTTCTTTTTGGGCCTTAGAAACGTGGATCAGAAGTTCGTTCAAGTCGATGGGCTTGGTGATATAGTCATTGGCCCCGATCTTCATCGCCTCCACAGCTGTCTCAATTGATCCGAATGCCGTCAACAAGATCACCATGACCTCCGGCCTTGTTCCTCTGATCGTTTTGAGAAGCTCGAGACCATCCATCTCAGGCATCTTGAGGTCGGTGAGGACTAAATCGAAGACATCCTTTTCAACCTTCTCGACGGCTTCGACTCCATTTTGGGCGACCTCCACATCATATCCGCCCATCTGGGAAAGACCTTTTCTGATCATGTCCCGAACGGGAGCTTCATCGTCAACAACCAATATTTTCATTGACTCCACCTTGAACTCCTTTGGCGTATTCTTAACAAAAATTTTTCCTTAAATCAATGAAAATGAATCGATGAATCGCGGAACCCAAGCGCTTCGTTGCAGTGTGACGGACTCGCCGGAATATAGGGTCAAAGGCAGGTCCAACGATACTGATGCGGGTGAATCGAAAGGTTGACTGTTTATCAATTTCCTATAAAATACAGAATAGAATTAAGATTTCGGATTCAGATTGAATATTTACGGTTTGAATTTCCTGCCGGCAGGCAGGGACGTGGCAGGGGTTTCGTCACCGTCCTGCTTATTTAAGAGAGCTTGTGGCATGCCAGCCAATCTCACCCCACAATACTTAGAGGCAGAGCTTAAGTTTAAGCAGGCCAAGACCACGCCAGATAAGATAAAGGCCCTTGAGGTGATGATGGCCGTCATCCCGAAGCATAAAGGGACAGAGAAGCTTCGAGGCCAGCTCAAAAGCCGCATGGCCAAATTGAAGGAGGAACTCCAGAAGAGACCTGCTGTCGGGAGGGCAGAGCAGGCCTATAACATCAAAAGGGAGGGGGCGGCCCAGGTCGTTCTTCTGGGATTCCCCAATTCCGGTAAGTCAAGCCTTCTTTCGCAGATCACGAATGCCTCTTCCGAGGTAGCGGATTACCCGTTCACCACGCAAAAACCCGTTCCGGGAATGATGAAGTTCGAAAATCTACAAATTCAATTGGTCGATACCCCGCCGATTCAGTTGGATCATATCGAGCCTGGATTCCCGAACCTCATTCGAAATGCGGATGCCCTTCTTCTCCTGGTGGACCTGACAGCCGACCCGGCTTTCCAAATGGAAGTTCTATTGGAACAACTGAGCGACATGAGAATCAAGGCCTTCGGGAAAGGCTCCATCCCCTCACTCGAAACGGGATGGGCTTGCGCGCGGGCACTCGTCATTGGGAATAAATGTGACGTTAAGAATGCGATGGGCGCGTATCAAAAGGTCGCGGAACGTTTCAAGGATACCTTTTCCATCCTGCCCATCTCGGCCAAACAGGGAATGAATTTTGATGAATTGAAAAAGGAGGTTTATCAGCTTCTTGATATCGTCCGGGTCTATACAAAGGTTCCGGGAAAGGACGCAGATCTGTCAGAGCCTGTTATTCTCAGGAAGGGCAGCACGATTGACGATGTTGCCCTCTCGGTTCACAAGGATTTTGCCGCCAAGCTCCGATATGCAAAGGTCTGGGGCTCCGGGAAATTTGACGGACAGATGGTCAAGCGGGATTATCGCGTCAGCGAAGGCGACGTGATCGAATTGCATATCTGATGCTCCGCGGGATATTGGAATGATGCCTGCCTGTCGGCAGACAGGGAACATTGGAATAATGGTTTGAAAAAAGTTAAGATTTGTTACCCATTGTTCCAGTATTCCAACATTCCATCATTCCAGGGTTAATAAAGAGATGACATTGCTTTCAAGAAGACTTTTCCTAAAATTTCTTTTCGGGCTGCCTCTCCTCCCCTCTTTTCCCCTGCCTGTTCGGCGGGCCCGGGCAGATTTATCCGTGCTTCAGAGAATCGGGGGAGATTCAATTGGCGACTTTTTCAAGGGGGAGGAACTTTCCTATGAGATTGGGTTCTGGTTATTCAAAAAAGTGGCCCAGGGGAAAATAAGTTTCAAGGAAATGGAGAGAAAAGGTCGTTATCTGGCCGTCCTTCGAGGAGAGACTTTGGGCGTCTTGGGATGGGTGGCTCGTTATCGGGCGGATACTTACCGTTCGGTTATGGAAGAAGTGGATGGGGGGAGATGCCTCCGATCCATTTCGTTCGAAGAAGATGTGAAGATCGGAGGCAAGTCGAGAAAGCGGACCCATTTCTTCGATTATAAGAACCGAAAATGGGTTAAGGTGAGACAGAGAAAGGATGGAACCAAGTCGAGGGAAGAAGCGGACATTCCTCCCGGAATGGTCTACGATGATTTCGTCACCGCCTCTTACAACTTTCGGTATGGTGTTTATGGAGAGATTGAGAGGGGTAAAAAATATACGGTTCCAACGTTTCCCAAAAAAGGCCCTTCGAGCTACGAAGTGAGGGTAGCGACGAAAGAGGAGGAGGAGAAGAAAAGAAAATCCGAGAAGAGTAAGGATGACAAGGAATACTTTGTAAGACTTTTTCTGGATCCGGAGATCACCCGTTCGAAAGAGGGGACGATCGAAGGATGGTTATCGAAAGAGCTTTACCCCATAGAGGGTTCGATCAAAGATGTCGTGCTCTTCGGAGACGTGAAAGGAACGCTGGTTAAGAAAGTTCGGAGTAATTAGTTCGTAGTTCGGAGAGTAAATTAGAAACACTCCGAACTCCTAACTTCGAACTCTGAACTGAGAAGATGGACACTCAATCCAGATATTTTAGGGTGCGTCGGGAGGATATCGCTTATTTCAAATTTATCATCGAGTCATACGAAGGAATGGCTGTTGTGAGAACGAAAGACCCTCATGAGGCGATTGTTGAGCTGATGGTCGCTCCAGGATGGGAGAAAGATTTGGAAATGGTATTGGGAGATCTCCGAAAAGAGATGCTTATTGAATCTCTGCCATCCATTTCAGAATAAGCGCCAAACCCCCTGCCTACCGGCAGGCACCAAATTTCAGAGAAATTCCAATGTTCAAAACGCTAAATCACAAACAAGATCGTTTTCGTCATTTGAAATTGAAATTTGGAATTTATTTGGGATTTGCCTGCCTGCCGGTAGGCAGGGAATTTGTGATTTGGTATTTGAAACTCAGAGATCGGAACCCGGGGGTAGAGAATGAGTTCAGACATTCCATACCGAGAGTTACTGCGTGAAGTTCTAAGGGAGGGCGGGGAGTTTGCGGATCTCTTTTTTGAACAGACGCATTCCGTTGTGATCGTCTGCGAAGAAGATCGGATCGAAAAAGCGATATCCGGTATTGACGTAGGTGTGGGACTTCGAATCCTCTTCGGAAAAAAGACATTTTATGGTTTCACCACGGAGATCTCAAAGGAGTCTCTCTTCGATTTAGCGGGAAGGATAAGCCGCTCTGCAAAGGAAGGAGGAGACGAGAAGATCACGGGTTTTCTTCAATCCGATCGGAAAGCACTTTTATCTCCCCCGATTTCCGGATCTCTCTATCCGATTCAGAAGCATCCTGGGACGCTCTCCATCGACGAGAGGATTTCGATGGTGAAACGAGCCAACGAAGCAGCCAGGAAGCTTGACCCACATGTGCGGCAGGTGAAGGTCCTCTTTCGCGATGTGAGTCAGAAACTTTCCATTTCAAATTCAGAGGGACTCTTCATAGAAGGAGAAAGGGTGGGGACCGTCTTCTCTGTCCAGGTCGTCTCTGCGAAAGGGGATATGGTTCAAACTGGCTACGAGCCGGTAGGGGGAACGGTTGGATTTGAACTCTTCGATCTTCATTCTCCTGAGGAAGTGGCAGAGATAGCTGTCAAGAGGTCTCTCCTTATGCTTTCGGCAAGAAAAGCACCAACGGGAAAGATGGGAGTGGTTTTATCGAGCGAGGCAGGAGGAACGATGATCCATGAGGCCATTGGCCATGGATTGGAGGCAGACCTCGCCCAGCAAGGTCTTTCTGTCTATTCTAAAAAGATCGGAGAAAAGGTCGCTTCTTTTCTGATCAACGTCGTCGATGATCCGACCCTTCCTCAAAAAAGAGGGTCCTATGCCTTTGATGACGAAGGGGTTGCCTCGCAAAGGACAGTCCTCGTAGACGAAGGAATCCTGAAAGGGTATCTTTACGATCGGCTGACCGCTTTGGAAGACGGGGTGGAATCGAGCGGAAATGGGAGAAGGGAATCTTATCAGCATAAACCCATTCCCAGGATGAGCAATACGATGATTCTTCCAGGGAAGATGAGGCCTGAAGAGATCGTCCGTTCCGTGGAGAAGGGATTGTTTGTGAAGAAGATGGGGGGCGGACAGGTCAACACCGTCAACGGTGATTTTATCTTTGAGGTCAATGAGGGATACTTGATTGAAAAGGGGAGTGTCGGAGAAGTGGTCCGGGGCGCGACCCTTATCGGCAATGGACCGCAGGTTCTGAGAGAGATAGATATGGTCGGCAATGATCTCGGGTTTGGGATCGGGACCTGTGGAAAAGATGGCCAGGGAGTTCCCGTTGCCGACGCCCAGCCGACGTTGAGAATTCCCGAACTGGTAGTAGGAGGACAGCAGGAAATCGAGTGATGGGGAGATGGGGAGAATAGGGGATAGATTTATCTTGACATTAATTAGAGAATAGCATATAAAAGACTTAAATCTAGTTGCCAAGAGTCCTTTTTAGGACGTGAGAGAAACCCGCTAAGAACTCCAAACAGCTTCTTTGCGGGTTTTTTTGTCACCCACAGAGAGTCTCTTTCCAGGATCTACCAAAAGCGAATCTCTTAGCTGTATCCACTGAAAGCTGACAAAAGAACGAAAGGAGGTTTGGGTTCTAAAAAGAGGCGCAGGGCCTGAGTGCCTAATATTCCCACTAATTCTTATCACCCAAAGAAAGGGGGACATTGTATGCATTTCAAAAAGATATTCATGGTTATAGCTTTAAGTCTGGTCATCGGATTTTTGGGTTGTTCTAAGGAGGAAAAGAAGGCGGAGGGTCCCAAACAGGAGCGAATCACGAAAAATTTGGTCCCCCCCAAATCCGAGCTTAAGGGGCAGAATTTTCTCGTGGAACTTACCGATCTTCAAATCCTTACGGTCGTAGACGCGGCCTCCAAAGAGATCGTTGAGACGCCGACCCTAAAGGGTAACATCAAGATCACCAACAAATCGAAAGATATCCTGGATATCCAGGCGGTTACCTTCGAGTACTTGGACGAAGGTGGGAAGCCAATCCCTTATAAATCTGAGGAGAAAATAGTTAAGGTTTCTCCATTTTGGAAGGCTCTTCAGCCCGAAGCCGTTACCGAAGGGTCTTTGGACGTAACGATTCCGACGAAGGCTATCAAGGAAAAATCCCTCAGGAGGATAGAAGTCGACCTGGTCTATGTCCCCTCTCCTCTTAAACGAGAGATTTTGACATTGTCCGAAAAAGTTGAATAGTCCCTGATATCCATCCATGGGATTAAGCAGAGGCGCGTTGTTTTGGTCACGACATAGGGGAATAGATATCCCTTGTTCCCCTATGTTACTAATCTACCTGTGCAGAGCAATATTCTGAAAAAAATCATCGTTGAGAGCAACGTGGATGAGAGACAGGAGGTAATGGTTTGCTGCGAAACTGCCCCCCCGAAATTGGAGAGATTTGAATATAGCATGGCGATATGGAATAAAATGTATGAATGGATTTGACGTATGAGGTGAAGTAGGATGAAGGTTTTCAAAAAAAAGGTGAGTGATTTAGAGAGAGTTGAATGGGCTCATGATCTTTCCGAAGTCTTTGCCCAAAAAGTCCCCTGTGAGAACAATTGCCCATACATGGTTGTCACAGACACTTTGAATTGTCGAAAAGAATTTGAAGGTTTAGTAGACATGGAAGAAGTCCGAGGAAAGGGCAGGTGTCCGTTTTGGCCCCACAAAGACCTGGAGACTAAGCGAAAGGGTAAGAATATTAGATCATCTTGAACTCATACTTTAAAATGTTAAGATGAATCCTGATACTGATAAAAGATTTGAGAAGGAGCAATCTGATGGCTCTTAAAAGCGGGATCTCACCAGCAATCTTTTTTTTGATCATCTTTCTCGTTATCATCGCCTCCGCATCTATCAAAATATTACGGGAATATGAGCGAGGCGTCATCTTCCGCCTTGGAAGACTGATCGGGGCTAAGGGGCCTGGGATAATCTTCATCATCCCGGGTGTAGATAAGTTGCTCCGGATCAGTTTGAGGACTGTGGCGCTGGAGATCCCGCCTCAGGATGTGATTACCCGTGACAACATCTCCCTCAAGGTCAATGCGGTCGTCTATTTTCGCGTCGTAGATCCAAATAAGGCCGTGGTCCAAGTTGAAAATTACCTCTACGCTACTTCTCAATTAGCCCAGACCACATTGAGGAGCATCATAGGCCAATCCCAGTTGGACGAGCTATTGTCGGAAAGAGAGAAGATTAATCTCCAACTCCAAGACATGTTGGACAAACAGACAGAACCCTGGGGGATCAAGGTATCCCTGGTGGAGACAAAACAGGTGGACCTTGATACAGAGATGCAGCGGGCCATTGCCCGTCAAGCTGAGGCAGAAAGGGAGAGGCGGGCCAAGGTCATCCATGCTGAGGGAGAGGCCCAGGCAGCAGCGAAGCTGGCTGAGGCGGCAAATATTATCAGTGTACATCCTGCAGCCATGCACTTACGGTTCCTTCAGACCTTATCGGAGGTTTCCACCGAGAAAAACACAACGGTGATCGTCCCTCTCCCGATAGACTTACTCAAAGCGTTTTTACAGAAGAAGGAGAAGGAATAACCCAGGCCATATCCTAAAGAATCTCTTCGAGTCGGTTATCCCGGTTTCTAAGGCATTCACTCTTAATTTCTGCATGACAAGAGGGTATCCAACTCTTCTCAAGGGAGAGTTAACCCTGGTATTGCATTAGATGGGGTGCTGCCCTTAAATATTTTTGTAAGAAACGAGGGGATAAGAATGGTTAATAAGCAACTTGAACAGGAAATAGCTGAACGCAAGCGTGCTGAGCAGGCCGTTCAGGAAGCTCTTGAATACGCCGAGAGTATTATAGAGACAGTGCGTGAACCCCTGGTGGTGCTTAATGCCAACCTGAGAGTGATTTCAGTCAACTATTCTTTCTATCAGACTTTCAAAGTGACACCAGAGAATACAGAGGGAAAGTTAATCTATGACCTGGGCAACCGTCAGTGGAACATCTCTAAGCTACGAGTACTATTGGAGGAGATTATTCCCAGAGATAACCAATTTCAGAATTTTGAAGTTGAGCATGAGTTTCCGGCCATCGGACGCAAAATAATGCTGCTCAATGCTCGCCAAATATATAGCAAAGGGATCGGCGCTCAGATGATCCTTCTGGCCATCGAGGACATCACCGAGCGCAGAAAAGCGGAGGATGAAATCAAGAAACTCAACCAAGACTTGAAGCGCCGGACCATAGAGCTTGAGTCCGCTTACAAAGAGTTAGAAACTTTCAGTTACTCTGTGTCTCACGATCTCCGCACTCCCTTGGTCGTCATTGGCGGTTTCTCTCGTGTACTGTTAGAAAAATACTCAAACCATCTCGATGCAAAGGGACAGCAATTTCTGAATCTTATACACTCGAAGGCACACAGAATGCTGCAACTGATTGACGATCTTCTCACCTTTTCCCGTTCAGAACACCAGCAGATGAAACCGTCAAACGTCGATATGGGAGAACTTGCTAAGACGGTTTTTGAGGAACTTAAGAGCAGCGTTCCCGAGCAAACACTGCGATTGGAGATTAAAACGCTTCCACCTGCCCATGGCGACCCATCAATGATCCGCCAGGTCTTTGTTAATCTCCTGTCCAATGCCATCAAATTCACAAGACCCAAAGAAGCCGGAGTTATTAAAATTGGCTGTGTGGTCAAAGAAAATCAAAAAATCTATTGTGTCAAAGACAATGGTGTCGGCTTTGATATGCGCCATGCCGGCGAGTTGTTTGGAGTTTTTCAACGACACCATACCGTCGATGAATTTGAAGGAACCGGCGTTGGGCTTGCCATTGTCCAGCGCATTATTCAGCGACACGGCGGACAAGTGTGGGCTGAAGGAGAGGTCAACAACGGGGCAGCATTTTATTTCACCCTTCCAAGATGACAAAGAATTAAGAGAGAGGCCCCCCATTAATAGAATCGAGTGGAAGGGGGCAGTTTAAAAACGAATAGGGGGTAGGTTATGGCGACAAGATCTGAGAAAAAACCTAAGTCAACTGAAAAGGTAAGGAAGACAGAGTTCAGCTTATCAGCACCTCAGGCACAAAGTGTTTCCACAGTTGGAGATTTTAATCAATGGAACCCCTCTTCGCATCCCATGAGAATGGATGATGAGGGGATCTGGAGGATCTCACTCGCTCTTAATCCGGGTCAATATGAGTATGGATTCTTTGTGGATGGAGAATGGCAAAACGATCCAAATTGTTTTTCTTCTGCGGAGAACCCTTTTGGCACATCGTATAGTTTGAAAATTGTGAAGTAGGGTTTGAGGGTTTGGTTCTTGGCCCAAAGACGGTAATGGGAAGGTTAAAAGAGGGGAGGAAAAACGATGTTAGTCAAAAAAGATGAAGCTAAGAAAATGTATTGCCCATTTAAATTTTCAAAACCTGTCAGTAAGGAGTTAGGGCAATTGAGTCCAGAATGGATATGCGAAGGCCCAGGTTGTATGGCATGGCAAAAAGTCGCGGGATCGAGATGGGTTGGAGAACATGGTTATTGTGGGTTAGCGGGAAAACCGCTAGATATCAGCACAGAACCTCGGTCTATCCATGATGGGCCTTTCAAGAGACGGGCATGATCTAAATTTTATAATGGTCCAAGAATAATAGTCCAAGCACTTGACTTTTAGAAAATAAAGAGTGATACTCCGGGCGCGTAGGTTGTAAGAAGTAATCGTTTGGATCATAAAAGGTCACAAAAGTGCTTCGGAGACTTCTGTGGCCTTTTTTATTTGGGATCAAAGGCTATTACAACTTACCCAAGTTCATAACTGGAAGGAGGTGAGTTGTAATGGCTAAAGGTCGTGTAAAATGGTTTAACGAGAAGAAGGGCTTCGGATTTATTTCCAAGGATGATGGAGACGATGTATTCGTTCACTTCTCCGCCATTAAAAGGGATGGATTTAAATCCCTTGACGAAGGCGACGAGGTAGAGTTCGAAGTTTCCCAGGGTCCGAAGGGTCTGCAGGCGACGAATGTAGTAGTTTTGGGCTGAAATAGAAACACGCTAGGCTCAAGGGGAAAGAGACCTCAGTTTTTTCTTTTGGGGTCTCTTTTAGAATTTTTTATTGAACTTTAAGCAGCATCTTGAAGTAGATAACCAATACAACGATAAGGAGAAGAAAAAAGATGAAAAATAAATCATCCGGGAAGGCCAAGCCTAAGACTAAGATGGTTCGATTTAATTTGTATGCCCCTCAGGCTGGGAGGGCCTTTTTAGCAGGAGATTTCAATAACTGGGATGTCGAAGGTCTCCCGATGAAGAAGGATAATAAGGGAACCTGGGAGGTCAGCTTCGCCCTACCACCCGGAAGGTATGAATACCGTTTCTGGGTTGATGAAGTCTGGCATGATGACCCAGACGCCCAGGAAAGGGTTGAAAATCCTTTTGGAAGCCAGAATTGTGTCAGAATTATGAGTTAACCCTTTGACTCCCCGGTATAAATGCCAGGGCTTACTCAGAGTTAACCGTCCATATACGGTTCGAACAAAATATTCTCTTGCTTTTTGGCGTAAATTACGGCATAATTACTCACCAAACCAAAAAAGTTGCAAAGAGCCTTTTAGGCTTATCGTACATGCCCGCAAGAACTCTAAACGACTTCTTTGCGGGTTTTTTTATGGTCGAACCAAGGAAGACTTAGAGGCAGATATGGCAATTTCACTGGGGAATGAGAACGACCGAAGAAAAAGCAATAGAAGGCAAACTCATCGCAGGAAGACTAATGCGGAACCGATAAAAATTGGAAGGGAAGTGGATAAAGGGCAGGAGGTAACGGTCCACGGCCGAACCGCTCTCCCGAGAAAGGAGAAATCGACATTTAGCTGGTTTGAAGAATTTACGGTGGAATGGAGCGAAACGTTTATACTCGCGAAGCAGAAAGAAAACACAAGAAGGGAGAAATCAGGATGAATATTTACGTGGGAAACTTATCTTATGAAGCGACAGACGAGACGATCAAACAGGCTTTTGAATCCTTCGGCGAGGTGACCTCAGCGAGGGTGATCAAAGACAAGTATACCGGCCAGTCCCGGGGCTTTGGTTTCGTAGAAATGCCTGGGCAGTCTCAGGCCCAAACGGCGATCAAAAGCCTTAATGGAAAAGAACTCCTGGGAAAACAAATCAGTGTGAATGAGGCACGTGCTCGCGCGGATCAGGGGAGAACCGGAGGACAGGGAGGGCGGGGGCGAATGGATTATAGCGGCCGCAGAAACCGTTATTAATCGTCTTTCCCTAAGTCGTCAATCGGAGAGCAGAAAAGAGGTTCAAAAATGGTACAGCATAGAAGACGTGGGAATTATCGCGGACCAAGACCGGGCCATTCAAGGCGTCCAAAATCGTATAAAGTCTTATGCTCGGGTTGCGGAAAAGAAGTCGTCACGCAGGTTTCCCCACCGAGCGACAAGAAGCTATTGTGTACCGATTGTTTCAGCAAAGCAGAAATACCATCAGGGTTGTCTCCAACCCTACTCTGAAGAATGAAGGAGGAAAGATGAATAAGAAGGTTTATGTGGCGAATCTTCCTTTTCAGGCTACCGAGCCTGAGCTCAAGACGCTTTTCTCGAAAGCCGGGAGTGTCATGTCTGTGAAGATTGTCAAGGACAGGCAAAGTGGACAACCGAGAGGCATCGCTTTCGTGGAAATGTCCACTCAATGGGAAGGTCGGAGGGCTGTCTCCATGCTGAACCGCCAAAGTTTTATGGGGAACAACTTGCTGGTAAAAGAGGCAGCGGAAAAACGAGGCTTCCGGGGAAGATAGGGATAGGAATCTAAGATCCCCAGGTTAACTCTACAGAAAGTGAGGCTTTATGAATAAAGATAGGCTTGATTGGGTGATGTCCGGACTAAACCAGTATGCATTAACCGATGCCGAAGATCTTTTTCTCAAGAGTACATCGGCAGATTTCGATAAACACCAGGCGCTGACACAGCGGCAGGAGGAAAGGCTCGAAAACCTTTATAAGGAGAAGTCGAGACTGCTTCCGGCTAAGAAAACCGATCGTTTTTCCGTCAGCAAAAGCACCCCCAAGAAGACCAGGCCTCGGATGCCTCGCGGGAAAGTATTTTGATGTTAATGGGTGGAGCAAATAGCAATCCGGGTAAGGCGGACGAGAGCGGTTTTTGAGTTCCATTAGGTTAAGGCACCCAGAGGAGGGGAACCATGCCGGAAAGATCGTTGGAAGCGTTTGACGTTAAGGCACCAAAACCACGGACCATTTTAATCCTTGTTGTTCTCCTGATTCTTTTCATTATTTCGTGGGGCTCTTTTGCCATCGTCCCGGCAGGTCACAGGGGAGTTGTCCTATGGTGGGGGAGCGTAGAGAAAAGAATTATGGGGGAAGGGCTCAATTTCAAAGTACCTATTGCTGAAAGAGTGATCAAGGTCGACGTGAAGGTCCAACCCCATCCTTTCAAGGAGATCGACGCCTCTTCAAAGGAATACCAAATGGTGAAAATGACTGGGATGATGAATTTTCATATTGATCCCTCTTTTGTGAATGATCTTTACCAGAAGGTGGGGCTCGATTTTGCCGACAAGGTAATCGATCCGGCCTTCAACGATTTTGTCAAGGAGGTTGTGCCGACCTACCCGATCGGGGAGATTCTTCCCAAGAGGGAGGAAATTCGGAAGAGGGCGATGGGGAAGTTGGGGGAGAACCTGGCAAGATATCACATCGTCGTTGATGATATTTACTTCGCCAACATTCGGTTTTCTCCCGAATATGAGAGGGCCATTGAAGCAAAACAAGTGGCCCAGCAACAAGTAGAGACTCAGAGGCAGGTTCTGGCCCAACGGGAGATTGAAGCTCAGCAGAAGGTTGCCACCGCAAAGGGAGAGGCGGAGTCCATTCTTGTGGTGGCCCAGGGACAGGCCAAAGCCAATGATGCGCTATCACGGTCGATCAGCCCGATCCTCGTACAGTACAAGGGTGTCGAGAAGTGGAACGGGATTTTACCTCAAGTCTCCGGGGGAGCTATTCCTTTGATCGATCTGGGCAAGCCGGGTGGCTTGTCAAGCGGAGCGGAAGGGAGCAAGAAATGATAAAAGCAGGTGACATGTTCAAGAGCATTCAAAACGGAAGAATTTTTAGAGTTAAAAGCGTCGATCCCCGTACCATCATTCTGGGAACAAAGGACGGAACCCATTCCATGCTTATCAATCCAGACAGCATCGAATCCGCATTCGTTCCTTTCGAAGAAGACCAGTTGAAGGAAAAACCCAAAGAATAAACCCCATCAGGAATTCCAGTCGCCGTGAGTCCCGCGAAGCGCGGGACCGAATGGCTCGAAACCGAGTTGGGCATGAAGCCCCCCGAATGATTTCAAAATCTGACCCCCGCTGCAGCCGCCGGCCCAGAGGCCTCTGGCCCGGAGGGATCAGAGACCCATTATTTTCAACGAAGTCAGAGTTTCGACCTCTTTTTAAAATCTTGAAGAAAGGAAAACCTATGTTTGATTTGGATGTCTTATGCCCGCATTGCGAAAGAAAATTCAAACTGAGCAGGATTGGCCTGGAAACCAAAGAGTTTATACAATGCCCTCATTGCCGAAGAATCATTAAGCTCGACCTCGCTGACCCGGAAAAAAAAGCAATACGGGTCGTTCCGGAGTCAGTAGACTGATTTTGGCCTCACACGGTTCCAGAAGGTCGAGAAAGGAGACAATGCCACGATGAAGGCAGGGGACAGGTTCAAAGATAAGACAACCGGAAAGATATACATTGTAAGAATGGAAATTGACAACGATACACTTTGCCTGGAGGGGGAAAACGGTTTAGGAAGTTTGAAACGAACCTGCGACAAGTTGGAAGACAATCATATCTTGAGGCAGAACCATTTCTCAAAGAACCAAGTCTAGAAGAAAGAATAGCCGTATATTCTGGTTCATCTCGGGCTTTTAGTGCTTCCTCTTCATTCAGGTTCCCCCTCAGACAAAGTAATGCAGTTTTAGTTAAGGATAAATATTCGACTCCAAAGCTCCTACCTGTAAGTCCAGACGAAGGAACAAGTATGAAGAACACAACGAGTAAAATAGCGGTGGTCTCGCTCATTGTAGTCGTTGTAGCAGTCGCCCTCTTCTTTCTCTATAAGCGACAGGCTGGTCACGAGAAGGTATCGCGTTTTGGAAAATACCAGGGTTACTCGGAGGCGCTTTACGACGGCAACGAGCGCCGTTCTGACTATCTGACGCTGTCCAACGGAACCCGGCTGGCCTACGACCTTTATCTCCCGACAAAGAAGGGAGTCCCTGCCGATAAGCCATTGCCCGTGCTCTTCAAGTACACCCCTTATACGCGCGCCTTTACCATTTTTGATAAGGATGGGAAAAATATTATCGCTGACCTGTTTAACCTGGGTTGGAAAGAAAAGGCCTATCTTCGGGTCCGTTACTGGTTTGGCAAGCGAGGAAATCTAATGGACGCGGTCTTTAGAACCAAATATCTCGAAAGAATGCTCAAGCATGGCTATGCCGTTATCGTGGTCGAAAGGCCGGGGACTGGAGCATCCTTCGGAGTCATGAATGCGTCGTTCGAGGTAGGCGCCAGAGAAGTTGATGAAATCCTGAACTGGATCGCGGCCCAGAATTGGTGCGACGGCAACATCGGCATGTATGGCGACTCGTTTCAGGCAATGATCCAGTTTTCGGCTGCGGCTACCAGCAATCCACATCTGAAAGCCATCTTTCCTACTTCAAGTGGTTTTGACCTGTACAGCTCCGTCAACTATCCAGGCGGAATGCTCAACAAGACCTTCGCTTCCTTTTTCTCCTGGGCAACATCCTTTATGGAGTCAGGCGTGCTGACACCGGTCGATCGCGACAAGGACGGATCATTACTCGCCCAGGCCCGTAAGGAGCGCAGCGGCTCGACGCTTGGAAAGCAGTCGGAGGCTTGGTTTAGAGAATTCCCTTTCCACGACAGTACGACTCCTGGTGGAATGAAACTCTGGGAAGGAGCTGCTAATCTCTACCCTCTCCTTGACCGGATCAATCAATCGGGCATCCCGATTTACATGACGAATGGCTGGTATGACCTGTTCTCGGGTGCGAGCGATATGTTCCTCTGGTATGCCAACCTCACCGTGCCCAAACGTCTGCTCGTCCGTCCCGCAGATCACAGCGAGGTGGAAAGAAACCAGTTCGACCTTGACTTCGGAGCCGAAGCACACCGCTGGTTCGACTACTGGCTGAAGGGGATCGATAATGGGATTATGAAAGAGTCACCGATTTACTACTACGTTATGGGCGGCCCGAAGAAGGATGCCTGGCGAACAAGTTTTCAGTGGCCACTTGCAAACCAGAAACTGATTCGCTTCTATTTCGGCGAGGGAAAAACCGGCAGCATTGCCTCAATCAATGATGGTTTGCTGCGGCCAGACCCCCCCGACAAGGATGCAGCCGACGCCTATACGGTGGACTATTCGACGACAAGTGGCAAGTACTCACGATGGTACGCTGTCAATTGGCCTCGTAATTATCCCGACATGCAGACCAATGACAAGAAAGCTCTGACCTATACCACCACGCCCCTGGAGGCTGACGTGTTAATCACCGGACATCCTCTCGTGCATCTCTGGTTTGTCACCGACGCCCCGGACCTGGATTTTTTTGTCTACCTCGAGGAGGTGAAGGGCAGCAAATCGACCTATATCACCGAGGGTAACCTGCGGGCATCACACCGTGCTTTGAATGAGGCTCCCTTCAATAACCTGGAGCTACCGTACCATCGTCATTACAAAAGCGACCTGGCGTCGATTCCTGCAGGGAAGCCGGTCGAGCTGGTGTTTAACCTCCTGCCGACCTCATACTTGTTCCGCGCGGGCAATCATATTCGTGTCGCCGTGACCTGCGCCGATGCCGATAATTTTGAGACGCCTGCTCTCGACCCGGTGCCAAAAATTCGCCTGCTGCGCGACGCCGCTCACGCCTCATTTGTCGAGTTTCCGATTATTCATGGTCGTTAAGGAAAATCCAAAGGTAGGGAGAAAATATTTCTCAGTTTGAAGAGGCAAGGCTGGCTATTGGAGATCGAGTAATTGGAAAAAAGTCCCCCAATTCACAAATTGATGCTTTGATGACAAATCTTTTTCTTTTATTCTCATCAGGCCCATACGGCTCATGGCAAAACCTGACTTCATATTTGTTAAGTCATCGCGGGAGACGAGAAATCCTGATGGGTGGTTCTGGTTTTCAGGTTCTTTCAGGAGAATGACAGCCCAATCCATATTTTCCGGAGAGATAAAGTGGGAAATCTCTTGCCAGGGTGAGGGCATTTCGAAAAACTCTTTGCCTTGGCTGGCATGAATGAATAAGAAATGGGTTTTACTCTTGGTGTCAAAACGGTAAAGCTGTGAATGCCTTTTTATTAGTTTTAGATCGAACTTAACCTTCTTCTGTCCTAAAGCAGTTCTTAGGTTCGACAAAAATTCATCGGCTAATTCTTTAGAGATTTCTGTTGACACTTCTTTCACCCAATCCTATACACGGGTTCGTTCGATAACCACCCTTGAGAAGCTTCCGCAAAATGACCAAATCTTCCATTAAGCCTGCCTGTTAGTACGGTGCCTTTGAAAGATGGAAAATGGACGTCCAAAAATTTGTTAAGAAAAGAGAGAAGCCAACCCATGTGCTGGCTTCTCTTGAGTGCCCAGAAAATATCTGCTTAAACCACTCTTACGTCAGTGGCATTCGGGCCTTTGGGGCTTTGGGAGATTTCGAATTCGACCTCATCCCCTTCTTTCAGGGATTTGAACCCTTCCCCCGTGATTGCCGAGTGGTGAACAAACACATCTTTGCTTCCATCCACTTCAATAAATCCAAAGCCTTTCTGATCATTAAACCACTTTACTCGTCCTTTCGACATGATAACCTCCATTTAAACTAGGGTTAAAATACAAAACCCGCCGAAGAGGGAAACTCACTCTTTGCGGGCTTCCTTTTTTTTCGAAGCCCGCTTGTCCAAAGGGCTTTCGTTCTTTGGTCTCTTATCATTTTCACCTCCAAGGTCCTTTTCAGGCTCTTTTTGGTTTTTCTGATAAGGCTGCGGGTTTCGAAAAACCTCTATTTCTGTAGTAAAGTATAACAACAATAAGCGGTTTTGGCAACCCCTTGGAGAAAATTTATTCCGTCTTGATTTGCCTCGGTTTCTCGCCCCAAAGATTATTCTCCCGCCCATAGTTTCTGCGAAACATTAAAATCAGAAAATTGAACCGGAAATCATTCAGACAAGTTAGTTCTTATTGGGACAACTGAATAGCTCTCCATACCCGTATTTACCCTCCGGCACCCCGTAAGTTTGCTTCAAAATACCGTCCTTTTCCTCATCAAATACTATGTCGACCCCATTTCCGGCCAGGATAATTTTTGGTAGTTTTAAAACTGGATTAGCCATCAAAGGAGGTGATTTGCATGAGGGAGGCAAAGAGTATCGATAAACTGAAGAACATGGTGAATCAACTCATTAAAACAGAGGAAGAAGTAGTTGATTTGACAGAGAAGGCGATCGACAAAGCAGAAAATGCAGCAATAAAATATTTGCTGCAAGGGATTCAGCACGATTCACGCAAACATGCCGATTTTGGCCGGGCAGCTCTGGAGATTCTCGAATTCAAGACAATTGTTGGGACGAAGGAAAGAAAGGAGGTCTGGGATTTATTGAAGAAACATAGCGATATGGAGAAAAAACATAGGGAATTTGTTGCAGAGATTAAATACCTTACAAAGACCCCGGCACTCCAATATATCTTCGAACAGATATGGGAGGACGAGAAGAAACATCATATGATTCTTGAAACTCTGATGACCAAGCGGTTTGAGAAAGATCCGGGAGCCGAGTGGGGTTTTCTGTTAGGCTATTAAGAATGGATCAACCATTCTCAATTTGTCCAGATAACGAGGAGGAGGTCATGGTTAAAAAGAAGGTAGCGAAAAAAGTGGCGAAAAGGGGTGTCAAGAAGGGCGAGGTCTATCAATGCGGCGTTTGTGGACTCGCCGTAACAGTGGATGAGGTCTGCGGGTGTGTGGATACTTGCGACATCATCTGTTGTGAAAAGCCGATGAAGGCTAAGAAACGGGCCTAAATCACCTTTTACATCACAATTTATATATTGACCCTTCATAGGTATAGAGGCGACCCTTCGTGAAGGGGACGCCAGACCTCTTTAAAGAGGAGCCGAGAAAGAGGAGTCGAGCTGCTGGGGATGAACTTCCGAAGAGTTCGGCTTTTTTGTTAAACGACGATTTCGGCTTCCATTCTGGTCTTTACTCTATGTTTGGGAGTCATGGAGACATGAAGAGATGTTTAAGACACTGCTCGTTGAAGATAGCTCCTCATTTAGACAACTCGTTAAGAATACCTTACAGGACCTATTCCCCTCAATGGACATTATTGAAGCAGGGGATGGGGTAGAAGCGTTTCAGAAAATCGATTCTCATCCTCCAAATCTGATCTTTATGGACATCAGATTACCCGGGAAAAACGGCCTTGAACTAACCAGGAAGGTAAAAGCTGATTATCCTGACGTCGTCGTTATTATTCTGACGAGTTATGACTCACCGGAATACCGAAAGGCAGCGAACCAATACAAGGCTGATTATTTCTTTTCTAAGGATGCCATAGTCAATGATGGGATTTTCACACTGGTCAAATCAATCTTACTGCAAAAAGGGTTTGATGCGGATGGTTCAGAAAAGAGATAAAAGACCCTTTGATTCTCCCCATATCTTGCACTCACTTACTCTCTTACGAGTTCAACGATACTGCATTTCTTTCTCAGAAATACAGGGTTTTACGTATGGTTTTTCTCCCCTGGCTTAAATAGACTATTTATAGGGATGGAATCGGCGAAGCCTCGCGAGCAGTGCTCGCTCAGCTCATCGAGGAAGTACCTGACGACCACGATCTTTCGAATAATGAAAGGAGGGCTTTACCATGGCAGAGAATGAAAAACATTGCGGGGACTTTTTAAAAGGTTTTGTAGTCGGTGGGGTTTTGGGTGCATTGGCAGGCATTTTCTTGGCACCGAAATCCGGAAAAGAGCTGAGGTCTGATCTCAAGGAAAAAGGGAGCGAGGTTTTAAAGGATGCAAAGGAAATTTATGCCGATGCCAATACAAAAGCAAAAGAGATCATTGAGGAAGCCAAGCATCAAGCCTCGGAATTGAAAAAAGAGGCTGACCGTTACGTTTCTGAAGCTCGCCAAAAGGCAAAAGAGATTTTAGGTCGCGGCGAAAAGAAGAAGGGCGAGGCCAGCGAACCAAATCAATAAATCTATATGGGTAGATCCGACCTAGGCCAGATCTTGTCAACAAGAGCCGTTTTGGCGTGCGAGATTCTGAGGAACTGACTCACCAGAATACCGAAAGGCAGCGACCCAAAACAAGGCTGATTATTTCTTTGCGAAGGATTCAATGACAACTGATGGAATTTTCAAATTGGTCAAATCGATTTTGTTAGAAAAAGGTTTTAACGCGGATGGTTCAGACAGTGAAAGGGCCTCTTCGTAACCCTAATTATTAAGAATTCCCCCAGTTTTTGCCCACCCTTTTATCCAAAATCACCCCCTCTTTTTGGGTAGATTTTTCTTGTAACATACCGTATAATATCAAGTAAATAGCATGCTCCCGATTGCAGGTCAGAGAGGATTGATCTTATGAAAGGAGACGCCAAAACAAAACAACAACTTCTCGTTGAAATGCAAGAGCTTCGGAGAAGGCTTGATCGTGCGGAGCAGCGCTTACAAGAGGCTAATAAACTATTACAGTCTGAAATCACGGAGCGCAAACGTGCAGAGGAAACCTTCGTGCAGGCTCAAAGACATGTTGAGAGCATCGTGGAAACGATCCGTGAACCCCTTTTGGTGCTTTCTGCTGACCTAAGAGTAATCTCGGCGAATCGATCTTTCTACCAGACCTTCAAAGTGACGCCTGAAGAAACAGAAGGGCAGTTTGTCTACAGCATAGGCAACCACCAATGGGACATTCCTGCGCTCCGAAAGTTGTTGGAGGAGATCGTTCCCCAAAATACCCATTTCAATGACTTTGAGGTTGACCACAAGTTCCCGGCCATCGGACGCAAAACGATGCTTCTCAATGCTCGGCGAATCCATCGGCAGGGGAGAGGCACCGAGATGATCCTCCTCGCTATCGAAGACGTCACAGAGCGAAAGCAGACGGCGGAGGCACTGGAGGTTTCTGAGGTTCGTTTCCGGCGTCTCTTTGAAACAGCCCAGGATGGAATATTAATCCTCGATGCCGATACAGGGAACATATCCAGCATCAACCCATTCTTGGTGGACATGTTGGGCTATTCGCACGATCATTTTTTGGGGAAGAAACTGTGGGAGATTGGTGCCTTTAGAGACACTGAAGCATCCAAAAAGGCTTTTTCAGAACTGCAAACCAAAGGATATGTTCGCTATGAAGATTTACCACTTCAAACAAGAGATGGGCAGCTCATTGACGTGGAATTTGTAAGCAATGCCTATCTCGTTGATCACAAAAGAGTGATTCAGTGCAATATCCGCAACATCACCGAGCGCAAAAAGGCAGAGGAAGAGGTGCGCGCAAGAGAGGAACGCTATAAATCCTATATTGAAGTTACAGGGCAGTTGGCTTGGACTACAAATGCTGACGGGGAGGTTGTGGGAGATATACCTGTATGGAGGACATTTACCGGTCAAGGTGAGGAAGAAACGAAAGGTGCGGGGTGGGCGAAAGCCCTTCATCCAGACGATGTCAAACACACCATGGAGGCATGGAATAAAGCAGTTGCAACAAAAAGCGCGTATGAAGTCGAATATCGTATACGCAGATATGACGGAGCTTATCGGCATTTCCTGGCCCGTAGCGTGCCTGTCTTCAAAGACGATGGAGATATTCTGGAATGGGTGGGTACCTGTATCGATATTACCGAGCGCAAGCAAATCGAGGATGCCCAAATGTTCCTGGCGCAGTGCGGCCTGCCGGCATCGGGTGAGGATTTCTTCAGATCGTTGGCGCGATACTTGGCAGAGAACTTGGGAATGGACTATGTCTGCATCGATCGACTGCAGGAGGATGGACTTGCAGCCCAGACAGTGGCCATCTACTTCGATGGCGAGTTCGAAGATAACTTGACCTATACCTTGAAAGATACCCCTTGCGGTGACGTGGTGGAAAAGAAAATTTGTTGCTTCCCTAAGGGTGTGCGCCATTCGTACCCACAGGATGTGGTGCTCCAGGAGATGATGGCCGAGAGTTATATAGGAACCATCCTTTGGAGTTCCAAGGGACAACCGATTGGCTTGATCGCGATCATCGGGCGCCAACCTTTGGTGAATCCCCAACTAGCGGAATCGATGCTGAAACTGGTGGCTGTGCGCGCGGCCGGTGAATTGGAACGTAGGGAGGCAGAAGAGGCGCTGCGGCAGCGAAGTTTGGAACTTCAGCGACTGACCGAGACCCTGGAGCGGCGGGTACTGGAACGAACTGCGGAGTTGGCCACAACGAACGAAGCATTGCGGCATCTATCCACAAGGCTCCTCTCGGCCCAGGAGGATGAGAGAAAGAGAATTGCGGGTGAACTCCATGATACCATCGGGTCTTACCTGGGTGGAATTAAGTTAAAGGTGGAAGACGCTGTGGAGCAGATCGGAGAAACTCCGAAGGCTGCAGCCGAATCTCTAAATACCATCGTCCCCGTGATTCAAGAAGCTATGGATGAATGTCGAAGAATACAGATGGATTTACGTCCATCAATGCTTGATGACCTGGGTCTTCTGCCCACTCTCTCCTGGTTCTGCAGGAGATTTGAGGCCATCTATTCCAGGATCCGGATCGAGCCAAAGATTGGCATCGAAGAAGGAGAAATACCAAAGCCTTTAAAGATCATTATCTACCGAGTCATCCAGGAAGCGATGAACAACATTACCAAGCATAGTCAAGCGGATTTTGTCTGCCTGTCTCTTCGGAAACTCGACGACAAGTTGGAACTTGCACTGCAGGACAACGGGCGAGGGTTCGACCAGGAGAAGGCCCATTCTCAAAAGAGCGCAAGCCGCGGATTGGGCCTTTCGAGCATGAGGGAACGAGTAGAACTGTCACGGGGTTCTTTTGCCATTGAATCCTCCGAAGGAAAAGGGACGACCATTCGTGCATCATGGCCAATTGAACGACTATCTCCCTAACTTATCTTGGATCATCCTTGCGGATATGTTCTCAGATTGCCCACTTTCATCGGATGGAAGTCTTCAGTTCTCCAATTAACCCTGCCCCGAGGACTCGCAGGGGTAACAAATAACCCTTTTTAAGCATTCCATTCCAAAAGTTCTAAAGGTTTCAGTTGGCCGACCTCTTTTCATTCGAGCGCCCGCAGTTGGGGCACGAACAGCCACAGTACCCCTCCGAAGGCAATTGTTACCAGCGCTCCTAAGGCCACCGCTGTGGGTTCGCCAATCACCTCTGCCACGGTCCCCGACAGGAGAGCGCCCAGCGGAAACATGCCGAAGAAGACCAGGGTGTAGATGCTCATCACCCTCCCCCGCAAGTGGTCTGGCACGTGCAATTGCCCCAGGATATTGGAAATATTCAGTACCAGCATCGTGCCCCACCCAACCCCAACGAGCACCAACAATGATAGCGGTAGCCAGCGCATGGTCGACCAGACCAACAATAATACGGGAAAGATGAGGCTACCCAGCGTCAGCAGCTTTCCTTTGATCTTGACGCGAGCCAGCGACGCAACCATGAGAGCGCCAATGAGCGAACCGGCGCCACGGGCAGACTGGAGGAATCCGTTGGTCGTGGCATCGCCTCCCAGGATTTTGACCGACCAAGCGGGCAATAGTATAGCAAAGCTCATTCCGAAGATTGTGGTCACCATCGTTACAGCGATCAAAATACGTATGGTCGGGTGAGAGACCACGTAGCGCAGTCCATCTTTGAGATCGGCGAAGGCCGAGTCCGTGCGCAGCCGCGGGGGCTTCGGCTTAAGTCGCATCATCAGTAAGGCTGAGATGACGGCAATGAACGATGCCCCGTTGATCGTAAAGCACCACCCGGGGCCGAGAACCGCATAGACCACGCCGGCAATAGCAGGGCCAATCGCTGCCCCCAGATTGAACATCGTGGAGTTGAGTGCGACGGCGTTGCCCAGATCCTCGCGTTCCACCAGCTCGACCACAAATGCCTGACGAGCCGGGGCGTCAAACGCGTTCGCTACCCCAAGACCAAAGGCCAGGAGCACGATATGCCACGGTTGAATATCGCCGAGGAACGACAGCGCCGCTAGGATAAAGGCGAGAATCATCATGGTCGTCTGCGTGATCAGTAGCAGGTTGCGGAGAGGCATTCGATCAGAGACCACCCCCCCGAGTAGCGTGAACAACCAGATGGGAGCGCCAGAGGCGAAGCCGACATAGCCCAGGAAAGCCGGGGAATGGGTCAACTGGAATATCAGGAAGCCCTGCGCCGTGAACTGCATCCATGTTCCCACCAAGGATGCCGCTTGACCAACGTACCACAGCCGATAGTTACGATGACCGAAAGAGGCAAATGCCTCTATTGCACTTCGACGCGGCATCAAACGGCCTGCATCCGGTACTGCAGGCTGGGGCGGGACGGTCCCGCCCCTTGTTGGCTCGATTGTACCCTGCACTTCTTCTTCAGTACGCGTAGTCAATGCTTACACTCCGATCAATAAGTTTCGGTTGGACCATCCGCAAAAACATCATTATAACCCAGGAATGAAAAATATGAACAAACGAGTCTATGTTTGGCTGAATCCAAACGCGACGTCAAAGGGCACGTCTGGTGGCTGGGGGTGTGCTTGCTTACAGCGGGAAATCTTCGACTCCAAAGACTTGCCTCGATTGCAGTTGACCAAATCTCATAAAATATGTATATTTCAATCAACAACCCACGGGCTGGATGGCTTATCTCGGTGCAACGATATAAAAACAATGGTTAAACTAATACAAACGCATTAAATCTCATTACTGTCAGCGGGATTGCCCCTCACCCCATCCCTCTCCCCAGCGGGGAGAGGGGAGGGTGAGGGGGCTTCTCGTCAAAAAATTAAATGCGTTTGTATTAGTAATCGTTGCCTTGTAAGGAGAAAAACATATGGATTTTAAGCTTTCCCCTGAACAAGTGATGGTCAAGGATTTGTGCAGGAATTTGGCTAAAAACGAAATTATGCCCATCGCGGAGGAGCTGGATAGGACCGGTCAATTCCCATATGGTGTATGGAAAAAAATGGGTGATTTGGGGATTTGTGGCATTCCCTTTCCTCAGGAATGCGGGGGAGAGGGATTGGATTGGGTTTCCATGATCATCGCCATCGAGGAGATCAGTCGAGGAGATGCCTCCTTGGGAAACTCCCTTTTAGATTCTGTCACGCTTGCGATGAATCTCCTCTGCACCTTCGGAACAGAGGAGCAAAAGAAGAAATGGCTCATGCCATTGGCCACAGGGGAAAAGATCGGGGCATTTGGTTTGACGGAGCCTCAGGCGGGTTCAGATACCAGTGCTATCCAGACGAGAGCGGTCTTGGAGGGAGATGAATGGGTGATCAACGGAACCAAACAATTCATCACCAATGCAGGACTTAGGCATAATAGTCTGGTCATCATTGCCGCCGTGACCGGGGTGGGAGAGAAAGGAAAGAAGAAGGTTTCCAATTTCATCATCCCGACAGGGGTGGGCGGTTACAATTTTGGGCAGAAGTATAGCAAGATGGGATATCGGTCCTCAGAGACCAGGGAGCTGATTTTTGATGACTGCCGTATTCCAAAAGAAAATATTTTGGGGAACCCCGATAAGGGAATCTCCCAATTTCTGATGGCTCTCCAGACCAGTCGAATTGGGTTTGCTGCCCATTCCGTGGGATTGGCTCAGGCCATCTTAGATGTTTCATTGGCTTATGCGAAGGAAAGAAAGCAATTTGGCAGAAACATCGGTGAATTTCAAGCCATTCGATTTAAGTTGGCGGACATGTTGATGGAGATCGAATTAGCAAGATTGATGGTTTATAAAGCTGCCTGGCAAAAAGATCAGGATGAGAACTATTTTGCCACTTCCACTTTTGCAAAGATTTTTGCATCGGAGACAGCCAAACGATGTGCTGACAGCGGGGTCCAAATTCATGGAGCATACGGATTGATGGATGAATATCCGATCTCCCGTTACTGGCGCGAGGTAAAATTTGAGGAGATTCTGGAAGGAACCTCAGAAATTCAGAGGGTCAACATCGCCAGAAAGGTTTTGAAACTTTAAGGGCCTATACAGTTAAGCAGACTCTTA
>Ga0335070_10000418_pt1 | contig 47766 bp, 45 predicted proteins | sample Lox_Sample_13_FD_206722 | JGI IMG/M metagenome (GOLD analysis project Ga0335070, IMG submission 206722) | Soil microbial communities from Loxahatchee National Wildlife Refuge, Florida, United States - Lox_Sample_1.3 | ecosystem: Environmental > Terrestrial > Soil > Wetlands | place: USA... | reverse complement strand
ATCTCAAAGAACGACATCGATTAGCCCCTCGAAGGAGCAAAGTTGCTCGATTGAATCCCCATAGCTTCCGGCCCGCGGCTTCGCTCATCTAAATTGTATCCGGAATTACGCTCCGCTCCACTCCGGATACAATCTTAACCGCTATCTTCAGTTTGGGCAAAATGCAGGTATTGGCAAGCTATACAGCCATTGGGGTGGGGAACTTTTCAGTTCCATCAAGTGTCTTACTTCCTCCGCATACTGACCAGTTTCCCGCCGATTCTGCCTTTGAAACCGTAATCCAGCGTAGAATAAAATGGCAGGGTCGGAAATTACCCTACCTTCTGGTTAATCAAAAAGCTGCTACTTCTTAACCCAGGTTCATCATTCTTCACCCGCGGTGTATCCTCCTTCCCGGTGCGCGCTGAAGCGCACCGGGCATAGGAGATTAATTACGGCATAGTGCAGGTGTAGCTGGAGGCCTGCAGGGGGCCACCCGTTCCGTTGTAGCGAGGGTACATGGGATAGCGACACAGCGGGCGGGACATGTCGACGGTATAGACCGTGCTGGAACCGCTGCCGGTGGTAGTGATGTGCATCTGTGTTGGCGCATCAGGCGGCGTGACGAGGCGCTCCACCCAGGCTATCATTGGATTCATCAGATCGGCAGCAGTGGGGACTGTCACGCCATTACCCCCTCCGCCGTGGTTGGTCATCGGGCTGACATAGTGCCGAACGAAACTGTCGAAAGCCGCTTGGCCCATCTTCTGCACCACGCGGTCGTCAAGTTTGAACTGAGCTAGAGGATTCGAGATGCTGTCGGCAGCCGAGGTATCTAGGATCGCTTTGCCACCGCGCGCTTCGAACTGCGACCAGTCGTCGCTGATGTCGACCGCCTCGGACAGTACCTGGATCTTCTGCTGCTGGGCGTTGAGGTCATGGAAGATTTTCGCCATCAATGCATCATATGCTTACCGCAACTGACCACCAAGGTCTCGCCGGTTATGCCGCTGGACTCATCCGATGCCAGGAATACGGCGGCCGCAGCCACCTCGGATGCCTCCACGAACCTCCTCAGGGAGCAGTCAATGGTCATATTATTGTACACCTCATCATACGTAAGCCCTAGGGCGCTGGCTTTGGCCTTAGCAACATTCTCCACACGCTCCCCTTTCACCCTCCCCGGGGAAATGCAATTCACGCGGATACCATATCCCCCTGCTTCTATAGCGAGCGTCTCCGTCAATGCAATAACTCCCCGCTTGGATACTGCATAGGGAATCCTCATAGGAAAGCCCGATCTTCCGCCCTCTGAGCTGATATTAATGATATTGCCTTTTCGGGCTGCAATCATGGGCTTCAGCACTTCCCGGGCGCACAGCATGGACCCAGTGAGATTTGTGGCCATAACATCATTCCAATCATCAAGTTCCAGCTCTACCGCGTTCACTGTAGGCCCTCCGGCACCGCTATTATTAACCAGTATGTCTATCCGGCCGTACTTGTCTAGCGTGTAGGCCACCATCCTCTTTACCTGGTCTTCGTCCCGAACATCGGTCACGATCGCATCCACCTTGGTTCCGCGGGACGACATTTCTGCGGCAGCATGCTCCATGCTGGACAGGTCACGGGCAGCCATCACTACGATTGCCCCCTCTGCGGCGAAGGCGAGAGAGATGGCTCTGCCAATCCCCTTCCCGCCTCCTGTAATAATTGCGACTTTCTCTTTCAATCTCAAATGAGTGCCTCCTGGATAAGTATCCATGTCCGTCCAGACTAAGGCAAGCCGAGCTATGGATTCCGTGCGTGGTCTGAGGTAAGGCAGAACCCGATCTCGACTTCCTCATCTACCTTGGACTTTTCTTTATGTAGTCAAGGGCAAATTTTAATACTTCGTCGCCTGGCAAGCCTTGTTCTTTTGTCATCTTCACGTAGTCATCCAATACCGGTTGTACAGCCTTCTTCCAGCGTTCGCCTTCTTGGTTTGGCAGAGGAATGGTTTTGTTTCCGAGCTTCAACGAGAAGTCTTTTCCCTCTTTATCGATATCGTCCCAAGTCTTGGCCACCTTCTCTACCCATTCTTCGTTCAACTGGTCTATGATCTTCTGTATGTCCGGAGGTAGAGACTCCCATTTCTTTTTGTTCATGACAACAAACAATCCGCTTGACATGGCAGTCGGATATGATTCCGTCGTATTCTTGATCACTTCCCCCAATTTCCAGCCGTCCAAGGCCTCGTAGGGGAAAAAACCGCCGTCAGCCACGCCTTTCGAGAGGGCATCATATACATCGCTGATGGGCATACCCACGGGAGAGGCTCCGAGGGCGCGGGTAGGCGCCACTTGGAGTCCGCTCGCCCGTATCTTCAGGCCTTTAAGGTCCTCCAGCTTTGAGACGGGCTTTTTCGCGGTATGGAGGAGGGCAGGGCCGATTCCGTGAAGGTACATAACTTTTACTTCATCCAGTTCTTTCGGTTTGAATCTCTTGTAGTACTCATTGAAGAGCTTCGTCGCAACACGAGAGCTCGGATAGCCCAGGGGATGGTCAGTGAATTCGCTCAAGGGAAATCTTCCCCTCGTGTAGCCCAAGGTTCCCATGCCTATGTCGGCTATGCCTTTGGTCACACCGTCGTAAATCATAGGAGCCGGAGTGAGGGTAGCCCCATGAAAGGGAGTGACCTTGACCTTGCCGTCCGTCCTCTTCTCGATCTCCTTGCACCATTGATCCACAAGAATAGCCTGCTTGTGTGGAGCAGGAAAGTAATCAGCATAATTCATAGTATATGCCTTCTGCTGTGCTGCAGACTCGCGTGAGACGAAAACTACTAAAACAAACGCCGTTGCAACCAGAATGAACATAAACCTGGTTAAACCTTTCATAAGAAATCTCCTCCTTTTTTTATTTGACGTGAAATCCCCTCTCTCGGGATACCGTCATTTGTAGAATAAGCTCGGTAGGAATGTTACGAGCTGCGGGAAAATAAAGAGAAGTATCCCACATAAGACAAGTGAGATGAGGAACGGATAGACCCCCTTGTAAACAACACCTATGGGAACTTTGGTAATATTCTTAACGACGAACACATTGATCGCTACCGGTGGAATGACAACGCCGATCATGACGGTGACAGCTATCATCATGCCAAACCACAGAGGATCATAGCCGAGCTTTAACACAGCCGGAAAGAAAACAGGGGTGGCCAAAATCATGAAGGCAAGATCGTCAATGAAAGATCCTCCGATGAGATAAATGAGGGTAACGAAAAACATGATGATCGAGCGATGAATGGGTAGTTGGACAACCCAGTCGGATACCAGCATGGGTATTTTTGTTACGGCGAGAAAATGGCCCAAGACTGCGGAGCCGGCGAGCAGAAAAAGGACCATGGTGGCTGTCACCAGGCTCTCCAGTACCGATTTTGCAGTTTTTCTTAGATTGATATCTCTCTTGGCAAAGGAGAGCACGATAACAGCGAATGTCCCTACGCTTCCCGCTTCCGTCGGAGTAAAAAAACCATTCAACAATCCGCCGATGATAACCAGAAAAATAACGATGGGCCATATGACTTCAGGCAGGGAAAAAAGCCGATCTTTCCATGAAAATTTTTTGCCCTTGGGGCCTACAGAAGGATCAATCTTACACCACCCGACAATAACGAAGACAAAAAAGAGAGCAATCAGGAGCCCCGGGACGACGCCTGCCACGAAGAGCTTTCCTATTGACTGTTGGGTGATCACACCAAAGATGATCAGGACAACGCTCGGCGGAAGCAAGATCCCGAGCGTGCCAACCGTGGCAACGATCCCGGTAGAAAGTTTTTTGCTGTAACCAAAGCGATCCATTTCTGGCACAGCAACGCTGGAAAATGTCGCAGCCGTTGCAACGGAAGAGCCCGAGATTGCTTTAAAAACTGTTGCGCCGGCAACAGTGGCGATGGCAAGGCCCCCCGGGATGTGGCCGATGAACTTGTGGGCCGTATCGTAAAGCCTTCGCGCGATCCCCGCATTGAACGCAATCTGTCCCATCAAGATGAAGAGCGGAACGACGGTAAGGTTGTAAGATTCAAATGTGTCAAAGACATCCTTCGCCATCATACTGAATGCCGCTTCGAAGGAGATGAGATACGCGAAGCCGAAGAATCCCACAAGGATCATGGCAAGAGCTAATTCGATTCCCGTCAGAAAAAAGGCCACCAAAACACCGAGACCTATGATTCCTACGATAACCTCAGTCATTTTTAGCTCCCGAGACAGCCTGAAAGATCTCAGCAATGTTGGCCAGACACTGGACAAAAAACCCTGCCGTCAGTCCGTATGCGATGGGATAAAAGGATAATTGAAGCGTTTGCGAACCTTCGTGCTTATTGTAATAATCAACCCCCAGTTTTATCAGGTGCCAGCCGATCATAAAACAGATGCCCAGGGAGATCAGGCGCGTACAGATATTGAGCACCTTCTGCCCCTTTTCGGAGAGGCCCTGGGTCAACACGTCAACGACAATATGCCCCTTTTTCATAGTCGTGTACGGAATGGAAAACCCAATGATAAGAGCGCCTCCCAGAGCCACCAGATCATAGGTGCCCGACATGGGCCTGCCAATAGAACGCAGCACGACGTCGAATACGGTGATAAGCATCATAGAAACGAGAATGACCCCGCCTATGCCGCCTATCCACGTACTCGCCGCTAAGACAAAGGCAACGAATTTCTTCAAAAGCTTACTCTTAATCCCCATGATTTGCGTCCTTACGAAAGGAAAGGTCTTAGTCTCAATGGTAGACTCATGAAGTCCAACTCTTCCGTGCCGCATCATTTTTCGGGTGATTCTTGAGCTATCCCGGGGGCACCCCTGAACATAATCCGTTTAATATCTTGTTTGGAGTCTTCGAGGTGTTCTCTTATAGCTTTCTTGACTCCTTCTTGATCCCTTGTCTTCAAGCATTCAAAAATCCGACAGTGCCCCTTTATGCTTCTTTTTATAGCATCTGGAGAGTTCTGAGCTCCTATTCTGTAGAGTCTTAATCGTTGGCGGAGTGTCGCCCATATGTCGAGGAGGGTCTTCATGCCGCCGGCTCTGACAGTGATTTCATCGAATTCCGTGTCGTATTTCAAAAAGGAATCCATTTTGCCCTGCTTCGCCGCTTCTTCTGATTGAATAAGAGCTTCCTCTAGGACATTGATATACGATTGGTCCTCACTTTCAATGGCCTTTCTTGCAGCCAGGGGCTCAAGAACTGCCCTTATTTCATTAATCTCTATCGCTTCCTCCCAGGTAATCTGCCGCACTCGGTAACCCACCCTTGGAAATGATTCGAGAATCCCTTCCATTTCCAAGACGTGCAAGGCCTCTCGGACAGGAGTTCGGGAAACATTAATCTGCTTAGCCAGTCTCCCTTCAAGCACCCGAGACCCCTGTGAAATGTTACCAGAAAGAATTTCCTGTTTAATCCTGTCGTAGATCTGGCCCCTAATAAGTGTAGGACTTTGTATAACAAAATCTTTGAGATGGTCATGCATCTTTTTCCTCTGACTTTTGTATTTTGTTGATTTGAATACCGTACCCCAATGTATTTCGTGCCCTAATATTTCAGATAATTTCTCGCTTGTCAAGCAAAATTTCCAAAACAGCCCAAGATAGTATCAATCATCGGAATCTCTTCCAGATCACTCACTCCCTTCACTTCCCTTGTGAAAATCTTTAGTAACGAGTAAATCGCGATAGACTTAAAAATCAAACCCTGCTTAGACTTTATTGCCAGCACTGGAATCACGCAAATCTCACCTTGACGCCTGTGTTGTTATACTCAGGCCTGATTCGATAGCTACTCCCGAGGAATTGATTAAGCATTGCAATGACCGAATGCCCTACTTTGCGGTGCCGAGATATGTTGAGTTTGTAGAGAATTTGCCGAAGACGCCAACGCATTGCGTCGAAAAGTATAAACTCAAACAGGCAGGGATCACAGCGAAGACGTGGGACAGGGAAAAAGCCGGGGCCCAAGTTGGGAGGTAAGTACAATAGCCCTGGCGAGGATTCAGCATATGGACACTTGAATGATGCGATCATGTTTCTGCTCTTTGTAGCGAATATTCCTACTGCCGTACACCTTGCCTTTTTCAAAATCACAAAAGCTACGACTTGAAGTTCGAATAGAAACCTAGCCATGATGTTTCGGGTAGGTTTGTATTGGCAAGCTATCTGGCCATCGGGCGGTGGGGAATTTTTCAACCTCATCGTGCGTGTTACTTCGTGGAATGCTTATTCTCAGATCTTCGCCTGCCGATTCTTTGAGAATGTAACCCAGCCATCCTGCCTTGAGAGTCCGAAATATGTGCTGTGTTGTACAATACACGGATAGGATGATCACCTTCGAGGAAGGGCATGAGTCGCAAATTTCGTTCGTTGCTCGGATGCTGTCTAGATCAGGTATTTCGATGTTCATTAATGTGATATCAGGGTTTAATTCCTTTGCTTGATTAACTGCTCCTTCCTTTTCCCTTTCGTCTATCACTTTAATGTCCGGTTGGGTTTCAAGGAGCGGGCGAAATTCCTCCCTAACCAATCTTGATCATCAGCTAAAAAAAAGTGATGCTGAAACCGGCACCTCCACGATAACATTTGTCCCCAGCCCTGGGTTCAACACGGCACGTCCCCCCCACTGTTTGAGTCCGTTCGCTCATGGTAACCAATCCCCAACCGCGTTCCACGTTCGTCTTTGTCTAGAGTTCGGGGAACTATTCTTCGAATTTTTTATATTCTTGGCGGCGTCTTTTGATGTAAGGAAAAATATTGGAGAGGAGCAGGAGGAAGGCGATACCGAGCGTCACGCCCGAGATCGGCCGCGTAATGAAGATGGCAAAACTGCCTCCGGATATGAGGAGGGATTGGCGTAGGTTCTGTTCCAAGAGCGGCCCCATGACGAAGGCGAGCACAAGCGGAGCACCTTCGTAGCCAAACTTTCGCATAAGATAACCGACACCGCCGAAGAAGATCATGAGCGCTACATCGAAGGTCGAATTCGTCACACTGTATGCGCCGATAAGGCAGAAAAGCAGGATAAGCGGCATAAGGATGCGGTAAGGTATCTTCAATACCTGAACCCAGATCCCAATGAGTGGAAGGTTGAGGAGTACAAGCATGACGTTGCCCATATACATGCTCACCACGAGCCCCCAGAAGATACCTGGACTGGTATTCATGAACATGGGACCTGGCGTAACACCGTGAATGATGAAGGCTGAGAAAAGCATCGCCATGACAACGTTCGGCGGGATACCGAGAGAGAGCAGCGGTATCATGGACCCGCCTGCCGCAGCATTGTTAGCTGTTTCAGGGCCGGCCACACCCTCGATAGCACCTTTCCCGAACCGCTCTGGCTCCTTGGCAAGCTTCTTTTCGATCCCATAGGAGAGAAATGACGCCAGGATTGCGCCACCTCCCGGCAGGATACCGAGGAAGAAACCGAGGACCGAACCTCGCAGGATGGCCCATTTTGATTGGGCATAATCCTTTAGCGACGGCCAAATATTCTTTATCTCTGCCTTGAATACCTCTCTCTTAATCACTGCCTCGATATTCGAGAAGACCTCGGCGATGCCGAAAAGTCCCATGACAAGGGGGATAATGCCTACACCATCGGTCAACTCGTTGATCCCGAAGGTGAAGCGGGGAAGCCCCATGATGATATCGAGCCCTATACTCCCGAGGAGAATACCAACAAGCGCCATCATGAGGGCCCTGATCATGGAGCCCTGCGTCAGGTAGGTGAGGATGATCAGTCCCGTACACATGAGGGCGAAGTATTCTGGTGGCCCAAATCTCAAGGCTGCGTTGGCGAGCGGTTTTGCGATGAACATAAGACCGATAACGGAAAGAGTTCCCCCTATAAAAGAACCGATGGCCGATATACCCAGGGCAGGTCCTGCCCGTCCCTGCCTCGCCATCTGGTAACCGTCAATGCATGTGATGACTGAGGCTGCTTCACCCGGAATATTAACGAGGATGGACGTGGTTGATCCACCGTACATGGCTCCATAGTAGATGCCAGCAAGCATGATCAGGCTCGAGTCGAGGGAGACGCCAAATGTTGCTGGAAGCAAAAGGGCCATGGCACCTACCGGTCCGATGCCTGGAAGGACACCGACAAGCGTGCCTATCACAACGCCTATAAAACAGAAAAAGAGGTTAACCGGCATCAAGGCGACGTGAAAGCCGAGATAAAGATTGTTAAAAGTCTCCATACATCAAAACCCCAGGGGCCCTATTGGAAACTGACAGTTCAACCATTTGGAAAAGACATAATAGGTGATCACAGTTGTCAAAAGGGCATAGAGAACGACCTTCCATACCTTCTGTCTCTCCATGATCCAGAAAAGGAATGTCATGAGTAAAAAGGTTGTGATGTTGTAACCTCCGAGCGGGATCGCTTGAGCATAGGCTAAAAGCGCTACGAAGACAAAGACCACCCGGAGCCAGAGCGTCCCCCGAAAGAGGGGGGCACTCTTCAGTGCCTTCTCTTTTGCTGCCGCCCGGAGGAATGAGATAATGGAGAGGAGACCGAGGAGTACTGCAGCGCCGAAAGGCATAAACCCGATTCCTGGCGCACGGACATTACCAAGGCCAAGGCGAAATGCCCCAACAGCAACGACGATAGCGACTAAAAGCCAGAAGAGACTGCCTGCTTTGTCGGCATTCATTTCTTCTGGTCTTGCTCCTTTGGTATTTTCAGTTCGGCAATCCACTTGCCATTAACTACGTAGGCTGTCTCCAGGAATTTTCTCGTCTCTTCAGAGTTCCTGAAGGCCGGTACATGATCGATTCTTGCGAGGGTATCGAGATACTCCTGATCACCAAATGCTTTATGGAAGGCATCCTCGAGTTTCTTCACAATCGGCATGGGTGTCCCTTTGGGGGCGACAATGAGGAAGGTTGTGTCGTTGTAAAAATCGTAGCCGAGTTCCTTCAGTGTCGGGACATTCGGAAAGGTCTTCATCCGCTTCTCACCGTGCGTGGCAAGCAGCCGGAGTCGACCTTCAAGGACAAAGGGCTTCCATTCCGTACTGGACGATGTGGCGGTGACATGGCCGCCGAGCAGCGCCGTCACGGAGGGCATACTGCCGGGATACGGCACGTGCGTCCAGGTGATCCCCTCCTGCTTCGCAATGTATTCCATGGAGAGGTGCATGGGAGAGCCTACTCCCAGGGTACTGTAGGTGACCTTCCCGGGGTTTTTCTTTGCAAACTCGACAAGGTCTTTCAAAGTATTAAAGGGGGAGTCGGCCCGGACAGCAACCCCACTCTCTGTAGACGCATGCTGCATAATAGGAACGAAGTCATTGTGGCTGTAGGGGACCGTCCTGTATTGCGGGATCCGGATGAGCGTCGTAGAAGTGCACGAAAGGAGGTTATAGCCATCCGGCTTCTGTTTGGCCACGATGCCGGCCGCAACCGTACTCCCGCCCGCGCCATTATTTGAGATGACAAAGGGCTGGCCCAGGAATTTTTCGGCCTTGGCAGCAATGACCCTGCTCGATATGTCCATGACTCCACCTGGGGCAAAACTGATGAGGAGGTTGATCGGTTTTGTCGGATAATCTGATTGGCTCCACAGAGAGTTCACGAGCGAGAGGGACAATGCGCATCCGAAAATTACGGCAAAAAGCATTAATTTACATCCATTTAGTTTCATAACACACCTCCTATCATTTATTGACCTTTTTACACCCGCCCTCTTCTCAAACCTTCATATTCATGGGAGGAACCTAATCTTTTCTTGCCTCCTTACCCTTCACAGTTTCCATCAGACCCTTAGATCGGTAAACGATAGAGTCTTCTGGCCGTGTCTTCGTATATCTTCTTCCTGTCTTCATCACCGATATTCATCGCTTCTAAGGCATTTATCGTTTGTCTGTAATTCCTATTACCAAATTCCATATCACCGAGGGGCATATCAACTCCGAAGAGGAGATGGTCCGCGCCGAAGAAGGCATGAGCACACATCAAGGCGGGGGTACTTCCATAAAGGGCAGTATCATTATAGAACATCTTGAAATATTCGATGGGGGCCTTCCTGAGACGAGGTATTTCACCTCGGCGCATCTCTCCCACATCAAAAAAATTCTTTATCCTTTCTTCAAAGTAAGGAACCATTGCGCCGCAATGATGGGTAAGAAACTTCAGATCGGGGTATTTGTCGAATATGCCGCTAAATACGAGACGAGTCATAGCTACCGTGGTTTCATAAGGCCAGCCGAATGTCATATGAATTCTATATTTTGATTTATCTTCCGTCCTGTAGTCCGGATAGTCCGGATTCCTCATAGGATGAATTAAGATTGGCAGATTATATTCAGCCATCTTCTCGTAAAGGGGTACGAAATCCGGTAAGTCCAAAGGCTTGTCATTGATAGGTGTATAGATCAGGACGCCTCTGAACTTTAAGTCGTTGATAGCCCTTTCTACCTCCTTAAGGGCCTCGTCCATGTTATTCATGGGGATGGAAGCTACCGCTGCGACGAATCTATCCGGATATTTCCGAACCAGGGTGGCCATCTCGTCGTTTGCCAGTCTTGCTAAGTTAAACGCGGTTTTGGCATCAGCTACATCTTCAACAGATGGCCAGGCTGGAGCGATGACTTGTACCAAGCCTTCATATTTGTCCATGATCCGAAATCTTTTATCAAGGTTATAGAGGGGTGGAAAGGGATCAAGCATATAGGCACTATGTTTGGGGGCTACTTTTTCAAGAGCCTCCTTATATCTTTGAGGTGCAATGTGCGAATAGGCGTCGATTTTGAGCGGATATATCTTCTTCATAGGCTTTACTCCTTCCATTAAAAATTAGACAGCTATTTTCGAGGCTACCAGACACGGACATGGACCGATCGTGAACCCTGCACCGATCGTAGATAGACAAAAACCAAACCTACTTGTATAGGAGCGTCTCTGGGAGTGGAATCCTGAGCTGTATTGCTTGCTCAGGGCACTCTTCCACGCAGCAGTTACAGTGGAAGCAAAACTCGGGATAAGTCACTACTGGAATCTTCCTGGGCTCGGACCCGAAGTACACATCCTCGGCGCAGACCTCCACACACGTTCCACAACCAGTACATTTTACTTCATCAATCACAGGCGGCATAACCTTCTCCTTATGTAGAAAATCTTATAGCGCACGAAGCATCCCCCGGCGCAAAGCGTAGCGACGATAAAAAACAACATCTTCACCTTTACCTGGTGTTACGCCCTCTTGGCGCCGAATGAAATCACTCAATCTTTTTCCATTCCATCACCGGATTTCCGTTGACCTGTTTGACGAAGATGGCCTTTCCATCAAGCATGGGATTGGTGATCGGGTAATCCGGACGCTGGTGCAGACCACGCGTCTCCTTCCGTTCCATCGCGGCCAGAAATACTAGTTCTCCCAAGTCGAGTAAATTAAGGGTTTCCAGACACCGGATGACTTCCCATGAATTCCTGGCAACAAGGGTCGCATCAACCTTCTGTTTCACCCGTCGAAGGTAACCCAGGCCGGCAGTCAATAGGCTCTCGGACCGGACAGCCCCGGCATAATCCTGCATAATCTGCTGGAGAGCGATGTTGACCTCTCTCCAATCGGGCCCGTCTTTCCGTTGAGCCATCTCATAGATTTTGTTCTTTTTCTCTTCAATTCGATCTCTCACTGCTGCCATATCGGAAGGAGTTGCCTTTCTGGCGTATTGTGCCGCATTTTCTCCGGCGATCCATCCATAAACGGCGGCAGGGCCAATGCTGACGATGGACTCGTCCCCGGCAGCGTACAGCCCTTTGATGGACGTCCCTCCTTTTTCATCGATCCAAATCTTTCCCTCGGGCATGTAATGATAGGTGCCGAACTCGACAGGGTTCTTCCTCAGGTCAATCCCTTCTTCTTTCATATAATTCCTAAAGGATGTTAGGCCCTCGTCGACAAAGGCTTCCATCATGTACTCATAATCCGCGGGGGCAATACCCCTACAATCCATGTAAACCGGTCCCTTTCCCGATCTCAGATAATCTTCCAGAATGCCGCTTTTGACCTCCATGGTCATGTCACCATAGGTTCGATCGGGCCGGGTCACAAAAGGCCCGATGGGTTTGCCTTCCGGGTCTCTCAAGACTCCGATCCAGGTCGCCTGGCCCCAACGGCCAAAGTAACGGGGTCCCATGTGCCGTTTCGGGCTCTCGGGACCCACAAGGGTCGCCCCTGCCCGGTAGGCCATCGTCCGGCCGTCCCCCGTCAGGGTGAGACAGTTGGGAGTGCTCGCCATCCACGCCGGGACAGGAGCCGGATAGAGCCGGTCCACACAACCTGTGGCCAGAATCGCGCTCTTTGCTCGAAAGACGACCGCCTTCTCTTTCCGGGTATGAATTCCGATTCCACCGATGAGGCTATCCCCTGAGGTCAAGAGGTCTAGCATCATCACTCGATTCAACACCTTCGCTCCCTTTTTCAGGGCTTTTTCCGTCAGAATTCGCTTCTGTCCCCGTCCATGGTATTTCAGGTGGGTGAGGACATCGCCAGGAAAGGAGTGACCGGCAAACTCCCATCGACCCTCGTGCTTCATCGGAATACCCCAGCTGTCCCACAACTTGACGATGTCAAAGGACTTTTCGAGGAAAGTGCGCAGCACCTTCGCACTCGTACCGGACTGCATGATCTTCAATTTCGGCCCCTTCAGGCACTCCTTCATGAATGAATCTATATCCGACCCATGGACTTCAGGAATGTAACACCAGAAGTGATCGTTCCCCGAACGGCCGCGGCCGCTAAAAAAGGCGTTTCCTTTTTCGACGACCACCACATCGGCACCCAATTCCCTAGCCCGGATGGCCGCCATGAGCCCGGCGATACCGCCACCGATGCACAGAACATCCGTTTCAATGAATTCTTCTTTCAAGGCCATCTTTCCGCACCTCCCGGGGTTTTCGTTTTCTTTCCCCTATGCAGGTCCTCTCTCTTGTGATGGGTTTAATTCCATTAACAACGCTTTAAACAAAGCAGCGAACCGTCAGCCGATAATCCCATTCTCTACTGCGCACTATGACCCTAATATTCTGTTTCTGATTTGTCAATAATTCTTCACCGCTCTTTCATCTTGACAGGTGTTCCCTCTTTTTTTATAGTCAACGCAGGCTAAGGCTAGTTCTCGTCATGATGCTTAAATCCATTCTGAAAGGAGAACGATTGTGAAGCAATTAATTCTTATCACTGCATTATTCCTCGTGGTTGGAATCTATATCGGAGTTCCATCGGTTCCAGCCCAGCCTTACCCTAATAAGTCCATCCAACTCATCATCCCAGGGACTGCGGGCTCTATCGTGGATATCGTTGGGAGGTTGATGGGCGACGAGTTAAGTAAGATTCTTGGAACACAAATGATCCCTGTTGACAAGCCGGGGGCCGGATTCACACTGGGGACCGATTTCGTGGCCAAGAGTAAGAAAGATGGCTATACGCTGGCCTATACCACCTCTTCTGCAATCATCTACTCAAGGGTCCTGAACCCGGAGATTGTTCCCTATGATCCGGAGAAGGATCTGGAACCCCTCGGGTTTCACGTCTTCCTTGCTAACGCGGTAGCGGTCCAGGCAGATTCTCCATGGAAGACGTTTGCACAACTCGTCGATTACGCCAAAAAGAACCCTGGAAAACTCCGAGTCAGTACGACAGGCATCGGTTCCACGTCTCACCTCAACCTCGAAATTATCCAAGCCGCTACTGGCGCCCAATTCAATCATGTTCCGTTCAAAGGCGGGGAATCCGTCATCACAGCCCTCCTGGGAGGTCATGTTGAGGTTACCATGGACGCTCTGAGCAAATGCGTACCCCATGTTGAATCGGGAAAGATGAGAGTTCTTTTGGTGGACAACAAGGTGCCTGAGTACCCCGAAATCCCTACGTTGACTAATCTTGGCTTTAAGCAGGAGATGGTCACTTCCTGGTTTGCTGTATATGGCCCGGCCGGATTGCCGGAAGACGTAAAAAAAGTCTTGGTGCCGGCCGTTGAAAAGGCAATCAATAATCCGGAAATAAAAGCCAAGGTTGCGAAAATGCTGTTCGTGACCGACTACAAAAATCCAGCACAATTGAAGAAGATGGCGACGGACCAGTACGAGAGGGCTCTCGCAATCGCCATTAAGGCGGGATTGCGCAAATCCAATTAATGGTCGCTTCAGGAGCGACACCTCAAAAAAGCGAGGATCTAAGGCGGGAAGGTACAATGGAGCAAAAATCTATTGAATGCAGACCCTCAGGTCGCAATAAACATCGCCAAGAGGAGCAGATGGCTCTGTGGGGTGAAATATATACGAACTATGCAACTGCACAACTGTATTCTCAAATGGTCACTACGAAGCTAAATCAATACTAATCTCGATGAAGTCAATAAGCAAGGGGGGGAGTGAGAATATCGCGCTCCCCCTTCCTCTCTCACCACGGTAGTTTCGCTTGACAGCTGTAGCAGAACCAGTTAGCATCGAAAATAGAATAAGGCTATCGCGCGCATTCTGGAGCGATTTCTCCTTATGTCTGAAAGGGAGGATTGATGTGGGCTATTGCCTTTTTCACAACCCTCGGTCTCTCTTCTTATTGAGCAAAACACGTTTAACAAATTTATCTATGCGGGAGGTGCCTCAATGAAACAGAGTAGGTTACTGGTAATAGTTGGCATTGCGCTTCTGGGATCGTTCCTATTGACGGGTCCCCGCCTGGCGACCGGTGCCCAGCAGACCCAAGGCGGGCCAATAAAACTTGGAGTCCTCATCGATTTCACAGGCCCAATGTCCTTTGCGGGCCAGCCAGTCGTTGACGGCGTCAAGATGCGATTAGAGGAGGTTGGCTACAAGGTCGCAGGAAGGACGATAGAACTTGTCGTGGAGGACTCGGCGACCGATGCATCCATTGCCGTGGAAAAGGCGAAAAAGATGGTCGAAAAAGATGGTGTGTCTTTCATCATCGGGCCAATGATCAGCGGGATGAGGATGGCAGTGATTCCCTACTTGGCGAAGCAAAAGATTCTCACCTCAGCAATACATGCCGACCCGTTGGAATCTTCAAAGTTCGGAAATAACCTGATTTTTCCCTCAACACTCACCATGGATTCTCTTCCTGTGGCTGAGTATGCTTCTAAAGTATTGGGCTATCGGACAGCCACGTGCATCGGCGCGGATTACAACGCGGGACACGAATACATCGATACCTTGGCCAAACAATTTGAATCAATGGGTGGCAAGGCAATCCAGAAGCAGTGGGCCCCCCTCGGAACTATGGACTGGGCTCCTTACTTGACCAATTTGAAGAAAACCACAGCCGACTGTGTGGCAGTTTGGACAATCGATAGCGACATCGTGCCTTTCATGCAGCAGTACAAGACGTTTGGGCTGACGATGCCGTTGATCATGCCTCAGGCGAACGTGATTACCTCTGCCATTGTCGCTGAAAAAGGTGAGAGCGTCAAAGGGATCATTGGCAACATCACTTACCATTGGGGTTTGGATTATCCTGCCAACAAAAAGTACGTAGCAGATTTTAAAGCCAGGTACAAGAGACTGCCCGAGCACCATGAAACGCATTCGTACATTATTACCTCGATGTTTCTGGCCGGGTTGGAAAAGACAAAGGGAGACACCTCATTCGACAAGCTGAAGAAGGCGATACTGAGCCTTAAAATGGACACACCGGAAGGGCCCATCTCCATTGATCCGAATATGGTCGTTCGCGCCAATAAGCACGTCTGCGATATCCAGAAAGTGAACGGAGTCTGGGTGTGGCATACACTCAAGACGTACGTCCAGCCCAAGGATCCCGCCTATTAGAATAATGCTCTGAGTTTGAGTGCCGGTTGGGAGCTGGATCTCAACCGGCACTCCCAAAAAGGTCTTGAAGCAAGGGCTCCGAGCGCTCCATGAATATCGTCTTGCTGAACATATTGAACGCCATTTCATACGGCGCGATTCTCTTTCTTTTGGCCTCCGGTTTCTCACTTATCTTTGGAGTCATGGGAGTTCTCAATCTGTCCCACGGCGCCCTCTACGTGGTCGGCGCCTATATCGGTTGGACGACGGCGGTGGCGCATGGGATAAGTTTCTGGTTAGGCGCCCTTGCCGGTGGATTGGTTGCCGGTCTCATAAGCCTGATCATGGAAGCCGGTTTCTTTCGCCGCCTGTACAAGCAGTTGAACGAGCAGATGCTGCTCACCTTCGGTTTCGTCTACATCCTTGACAACCTTTCAAGATGGATTTGGGGGCCGTCCTATCGCGCGCCGTTCACGTCGCCTGCTCTGTCCGGCAGCTTCGCGATTTTGGGCTCGCCCTATCCCGCAGTGCGGATCGCGATCATTTTGATCGGAATAGTGATTGCAGTGGGGCTATGGTGGTTGCAAGACAAGACTCGAGCAGGCGCTATGATCCGGGCTGGGATGGATGATAAAGAAACTGCGGTCGCTCTCGGTATTAATCTGCCCCTCGTCGCAACGGTTGCCTTCTTCGTTGGGTCATTTCTAGCGGGTTTTGCAGGGGTTATAGGAGCTGGGGTGACCGGTGTCTACCCCGAGATGAGCATGTCGGTCATGCTCTTGGTTTTGGCCGTTATTATTATCGGTGGTGTTGGCTCTGTACAAGGTACTCTGGTTGGAGCCGGGATACTGGGCGCGATCGATGCCTTCGGAAAAGCTTTGTTTCCCGATTATGCAATGTTTACCGTCTATCTGGCCATGATCATTGTGTTATTAGTCAAACCCTCAGGCATTTTGGGAAGGCAGGTCTGATCTATGGGGAGGGAACCAGCGAGCTCCGAAAAACAAGGCCTTCTCAAAGTGATTCGCCTTGCTCCTCAATTCCTCATCCTTTTATTACTCATCTTTTTGATTCCGCTGGAACCAACCTATATTCAGAGCTTAGCCACCAAGATTCTTATTTTTGCCATCTTCGCCATGAGCTTGGACCTTATCATAGGTTATGCCGGCATTATGTCTTTGGGGCACGCGGCTTTCTTCGGTGCCGCTGGTTACGGTGCCGGCATCTTAGCGGTCCGATTTAGCATTGACAATATATGGTTGGGTCTGGCTTCCGGTATTCTACTTGCGACGTTCATCGCCGCTGTCTTCGGTATTATCGCCCTTCAGGCAAAGGGCATATACAGCATATTAATCACATTTGCCTTAGGGCAACTTCTGTATAGCCTGGCCACGAAATGGCGCTCGGTGACGAATGGGGATTACGGTTTGTGGGGTGTTCCTCTCCCGGCATTGGGCTTATCCGGTTTTGAGTGGAACGGCACCTATTACTACTACTTTGTCTTCCTTGCTTTTCTCGTTTGTTATTTGTGCCTTTATCGACTCGTTAAATCCCCCTTTGGCAAATCTTTGCAAGGGATCCGCGAAGGGGAATCGAGGATGAGAGCCTTGGGTTACAATACTTGGTTGTTTAAGTACGTGGCCTTCGTTATCGCTGGGATGTTTGCCGGTGTAGCCGGCGTTCTCTTTGCTTATCACAGCGGTATCATCACGCCGGGTGACTTGGCAGTAATGAACTCCGGATTCGTGATGCTCATGGTCATCGCCGGTGGAATAGGCACCATTTACGGAGCGGCTATTGGTGCTGCCCTGATCATCACGATTCAGTATTATGCGGGCATACTTACTGCCGATCGCTGGCCTCTCATTCTAGGTGGCGTTTTTGTGCTCACCATCATGTATGCCCGTGCGGGAGTTGGCGTCTATTTTTACAGCCTCTGGAAAAGGGCACTAGTGAGATGGAAGTTCTGAAGGTTGAAGGATTGTCCAAGAGGTTCGGCGGTGTCTATTCGCTGGAGGATGTGTCCTTCAGCGTAAGCGGCGGCGAGAGATTGGCTATTATCGGACCAAATGGAGCCGGGAAAACGACGCTGTTCAATGTGCTCGCAGGTCAGCTATCAGCCACGCGCGGCCGCGTGTATCTCTTTGGACAGGAGATAACGAATCTCGCACCTAATCGCCGTGCACGTCTTGGCATAGCCCGATCGTTTCAGATATCTAACCTCTTCTTTAACCTCACCGTCCTGGATAATACGTTGCTCGCCATTCAAGGCAGGCGGGCTCGGTCTTTCCAGATGTTTCGCTCTATTGAAATGTATGGAGATATGTTTGCGAAAGCCAAGAAGCTATTGAGGACCACGGACCTGTGGGAAAAAAGAGACGACCTCGTGCGGAATATGTCTCATGGGGAGCAGCGCAACTTGGAAATTGTTCTCAGCTTAGCATCAGAACCAAAGGTATTGTTATTGGATGAGCCTACGGCCGGTCTCACGGAAGCCGAAAGCGCAAACATCTTTAAGGTTGTAAGTGGCCTTGGATCGGACACCACGGTCCTTTTTGTCGCTCACGATATGGACCTGGTGCTCAATGTTGCCGACCGGATTATTGTCCTTCATTACGGGCATACGATAGCCGAGGGAACGCCTGAGGGAATCCAGGCCAATCCGAAGGTTAAGGAAGTGTATATAGGGATCAAGGAGCCTGCTACTGATGCTGAAGCTCATTGATGTTCATACTTACTATTGGGAAAGCTACATCCTCAAGGGGGTTTCGATAAATCTTGAGGATCGCTCGGTAGTAACGCTTCTGGGCCGAAACGGCATGGGCAAAACAACCACTATTCGCTCAGTCATCGGCCTTACCCCGCCCAGGCGAGGAAGAATCTTATTCAAAGGAAAGGACATCACCCGTTTGCCGCCTCAGAAGATTGCGCAAATGGGCATGGGGCTGGTTCCGCAGGGCAGACACATTTTCCCGTCGCTGACTGTCGAGGAAAACCTTACCGTGGCGGCAAGAAATGTCGGCAAGCACGAAGCGTGGACATTGGATAGGGTTTATTCTTTTTTTCCGGTGCTCAAGCAGCGAGCTAAGTACAAGGGTAATCTTTTGAGTGGTGGTGAACAGCAAATGTTAGCAATCGGCCGAGCTCTGATGACGAACCCTGATTTGTTGCTTATGGACGAGCCCTCTGAAGGTCTGGCACCCGTGATAGTCCTTGAGCTCAGTCATATTATTGCTCAGCTAAAGGAGAATGGCCTCTATATTCTTCTCGTCGAACAGAATGTCGCCATGGCATTAGAGCTTTCTGACTATGCATATGTACTAAGCCGAGGAGAAGTAGTTTACGAGTCTGAACCCAAGGAGTTGAGAGATAACGAGGAACTTAAGAACAAGTACTTGGGGGTAGCCAAGTAGGAATAAGTAAGGAGACGCTATGAAAGAAATAATTGCCGCATCGGCAACAGCACTGGCGAAAGCAATTCGTGAGAAGCGCGTTTCTTCGGAAGAGGTGATCAATGCATACCTGAAGCGTATCAGAGCCGTGAATCCCAAACTCAATGCAGTCGTTCAGGAGTTAGGGGATGCTGCTTGTGAGCAGGCTCGAGCAGCTGATCGCGCACTTGCACGCGGCAACCTTCTTGGACCATTCCACGGCGTGCCAATGACGATAAAAGATACTTTGGATACGGCAGGCGTGATTACAACTGGGGGGACCCAGGGCCGGGCCCGATTTGTGCCGAAGGAGGATGCTTTCGCCGTTGCGCGCATGCGTTCTGCGGGGGCGATCTTGCTGGGGAAAACGAACGTTCCGGAATTAGCCCTCGCCCCTGAAACGGACAATCTGGTCTACGGCCGCACGAACAATCCTTATGATCTTTCTCGCAGCCCCGCCGGGAGTAGTGGAGGCGAGGCCAGTATTATCGCTGCGGGAGGCTCGCCGATCGGACTCGGCAGTGATTGTGGTGGAAGCATTCGTTCCCCGGCGCATTTTTGCGGGATTGCCGGCATGAAACCAACCACGGGACGTGTTTCAAGGACCGGACACTTTCCGCCTGTTGCCGGACTGATGAATCGTCTGTGGCAAATCGGCCCGCTGGCGAGATTCGTGGAAGATTTAATTTTGGCGCTCAGGGTCATAATGGGACCTGATGGTCGTGACCCGGTGTCAGTCCCGATGCCGTTGGGTGATCCTGGTGCAGTCGTTTTGAAGAATCTGCGGGTGGCATTCTATACGGACAATGGCATTCTACCGCCCACGCCGGAAACCACCGAAGTGGTGAAGAAAACCGTCAAAGTTCTATCCGATTTGGTCATGAGCGTTGACGAAAACTGCCCCAAAGAGATCGAACGGACCTATGATATCTGGTGGGGTTTGGCATCAGCTGACCGGGGTGCTGGGGTAAAGGCCATCCTTAAGCAGGCTGGAACGACTGAGCTTCATCTTTACATGAAGCGCTTCCTGGACGTACAGCTTGATGCCAAGCCGATGGTTCCCTCTGATTTCGGGTCCTTGATAGCGGAGTGGGACACGTTCTGCAGTGCAATGACCCGGTTCTTTGAGAATTACGATGTAATTATCTGCCCGGTCATAGCCTTCCCGGCACAGGAGCATGGTTTCATCATGCAGAAAGACAAGGACCTCGGCTTCAGCTACTGTTTCAGCTACAATCTGACAGGGTGGCCGGCAGTGGTGGTTCGCGGCGGCACTTCGCCTGAGGGTTTACCCATCGGTGTGCAGGTGGTAGCTCGCCCTTGGCGCGAAGAAGTGGCGTTAGTGGTGGCTCAACATATCGAGACAGCCTTAGGTGGATGGCAGCCTCCGCCGCTCTAGACGAGGAGATGGTCGGATTTTATTAAAGAAACGAAGCAGGATGGTTTCGTAAGTCTCACCAAATGAGGAAAGAGTAACTTTGCCTTTTTTATGCTCATTTTCACCAGCAATCCTAGACCCTCGGATGAAGCAAGTGGGCTGAATTGTTTTTGGGAGCATCAATTTCTGCTATAGACCTTGCATTTCTAAACCTCCAAAAAGCCATTATTTGAAGATCAAATCTTCCGCTTTCTCAACTCGATAACTGGTAAGAGTTCTGGCAAGCTATGTTCACTTCTGAATGCTTACGCCATCCGATGCGGCCTTTAACTTTTTCTTTACCGTGAATAAAGGGGGCATCTTTATCATCATGGGCGGAAGCGGCTGTGGCAAAAGTACATTACTAAAAATATTGATAGGACTCAAAGAACCTTCGTGGGGACAGGTCTTCTGCAAAAATGTCAGTTTTTGGGAAACTGGCCCTGAAGAAAGTCAAGGGATCATGAAACGGTTCGGGATTCTTTATCAGAGCGGGGCCCTCTGGAGCTCTATGACACTTGCGGAGAATGTCATTCTTCCTCTCGAGCAATATACCGAGCTAACCCCAGGGCAGATGAGAAAAATCGCTTCCCTCAAGCTTTCGTTGGTTGGATTGGCAGGCTTTGAGGATTTCTACCCTTCAGAGATTAGCGGAGAAATGAGAAAAAGGGCTGGGATTGCCCGTGCCATAGCGCTCGATCCGGATATTCTCTTTTTCGACGAGCCCTCGGCTGGACTCGATCCAGTTGACCAAGGCGGCCAAAGCCAAGGGTGGCAAATTTAAGCCTATGCGCATTAGCCAGGTGATCTGAAGCCGAAGAGCCAGATCAACATTGGCTCCTTCTGCGTGGGGAAGGACCCTGCTGAATAAGGGGAGAGCCATAACGGCCCGTTCCTTGCTGCCTTTTCAGTTGAAGACAAAGAGCTGTCCTCTGTTATAGTCTCTCGCATCGATGGTCAATCGTACAACTCCTTCAACCGCATACCTTATTTGGCTTGGTCAAGAAGGGCCTTTAACTTGGGGATACGCTCGCTTCTCTTCTTTGCGACCAGCGTAAAGTTTCTCGGAACATCGGCCATCAAATGTTTTGACTGCTCTGCTGCAATTCCATAAAATTTTAAGATCTTCTCTTCCATGGCCAGCGCCTCTTTCAAAGCATTCGGATAACCGACATCCTTCGAAGGTGCTGCCTTGATCTGATAATCCTCTGGGTTGAGGTCGAAAGCAAAACAACCTTCAATGGCATCAGTGATCACGCCATAGTAGGCTCGTTCAATTTGACTGATATACTTTGCATTCTCTTTAGTAAAGGCGAGAAAGAGGTCTTTATCCTTTTCAAACTTCTTTGACAATTCCTGATAGAACTTTGCAGATTCATTCTCCAGCTCTCTCGAGAGGCTGATCGCCCCAGAACATGTGCTTATTCCCATTGGTGTTTACCTCCTCCAAATTTGTCATTAAGTCATTCGGTCATTGGGTCCTTGAATGAAAAATTACTTAATGACTTAATGACCCAGTGACTTGCTCTCTCTCCTAGAACCATCTCTGAATAATGACTTTGCTCTCGGTAAAGAACCGAACCGCCTCCTGCCCCTGGGTATGCAGAATTCCGAAGAACGAATCTTTCATTCCACTGAATGGGAAGAAAGCCACCGGAGCGACGATTCCAATATTGATCCCAACATTACCACTCGTTACGTTGTATTGGAATTCCCTCGCACTTCTCCCGTTCTGTGTGAAGATCGCATGGCCGTTCCCAAAGGGACTTGCATTACATATCTGGATTGCTTCATCCAGAGTTTTTGATCGAAACACGCTCATCACTGGACCAAAGATCTCTTCGCTTCCTATTCTCATATCGGAGGTCACATTTTCAAAAATCGTTGGACCGACAAAACAGGTATCAGGCAAGCCTCCTTCTATCTTTGGTTTTCTTCCATCCAGTCTCAGTTTGGCCTTTTCTTTAATGCCGATCTCGATGTAGCCCATGATCTTGTCCCTTTTCTCTTTGTCACGCACAGGCCCCATCTGGATGGATTCGTCCAACCCATAACCTATCTTAATTCTGGAGGCCATGTTTACAACTTCCTCCATAAAGCTGTTGTAGAACTTGTTGTCATCACCCACAACGAGCAGATTGGCCCCTGCCAGGCATCTCTGGCCTGTATTGCCAAAGAAAGAAGTCATTAAAGCAGGCACAGTCGCCTTGACATTGCAATCCGGCATGATGACCATAAAATTCTTCGCCCCACACTGGGCAATGACTCTCTTCCCTGTCTCACCGCATTTTTTGTAAATGACATCTTTTCCAGTAGGGGTTGATCCGACAAAAGTGATTCCAACAATTTCTTTATGTTCCAACATTCCATCCACTACGGTTCTCCCCCCATTGACGACGTTCCAGACCCCTGGCGGAAAACCCGCTTCTTCTGCCAATTCAGCAAGCCTCATCTGACTGAAGGGAACTTCACTCGAGGGTTTGATCACGATGGTGTTTCCTGTGGCCACGGCATAGGGGGCAGACCAGAGGGGTATCATAAAGGGGAAATTATATGGCCCAATGATTCCAAAAACTCCTAATGGGGTTGGAATCAACCACTCATCGATGCCTGTAGCAATATCCTCTGAATAGTAGCCTTGCATCAATGTAGGAATGCCGCAGGAGACCTCCACATTTTCGATGCCTCGCCTCGTTTCGCCCCGTGATTCATCAATGCACTTACCATGTTCCATCGTCTGGATTCTGCTCAATTCCTCAAAATTTTCTTCGAGCAAATCTTTCATTCTGAAGAGAATCCTCGTCCTGGCAAGAGGGGTGGTTCTTCTCCAGTCCGGAAAGGCAGCTTTTGCTGCTTCCACCGCTGCATTGATCTCCTCTTTGGTAGAGATCGGGCATTTCCCCATCACCTTCATGGTCGCGGGATTGACGACATCCACAATTTTCCCTTTCGAATCGACCCACTCCCCATCGATGTAATTCTTTACCTCTTTGACGCCTTTAATCGGTTCCTCTAACATCGCCATTGTTTTGCTCCTCCCTGTTTTAATGTGGTTTTTTATTGGTTATCAGTAGTGTCCCAAAGTTTTCTTTGGCCCGCTGCTCCCTTCGAAATCGTAGAATCGCCCCAGTTCCTCGGGAGAAACGTCAAATACCCCGCCGTTGGGAGGAAGCGCCTCCCGCTCCATGAACTGAGGGAGGCGGTCCTGCGCAGGAGAGAAACCCGCGCGCCGGTTGTACTCCCGCTCCCGAAGGAGGATGGTCCTCCCCAATTCCAGCAGATCTGAGAATGCGACCTTCCAGCCCGTGATTGCCAGGACCGCCTGCTCCACCAGCTCCGGCTTGGCCAAGGAAACTCGGCCGGTGAAAATGCAGAAACCCAGGGTGTCCAGCGCGGTGTACTTGAGGTGAAGCTCGCGTACGGGGTCGAGCTGTACGCGGGGGTCCGTGTGGTCCACGGCGAGGGTGATCGCGTTCCCGGCGGTGTGGTCCGCCCCCATTGGGGATTGGGAGTAGGTGACTCCCATGCCTTTGATGGCGCGCGGATCGTAGGCTGCCATTCCCTGGCCTTTCACAGCGGCTACCCGGGTTATCCCGTAAGCCCGGCCGCAGGAGACAGATCCGCTGCCGATCAGCCGTCCCAGCGGCGTCCCAATTCCCACCTCGCGGATCATGTCCCGCACCCGGGGGAAATCTCCCCACGCGAAAACGCCGGCCTCTGCGAGCACGCCAAGAGCCACCCCGGTCTCCATGGTGTCGATGCCGATATCATTGCACAGCTTGTTGAGTTCCGCCACCTGGTCGAGGTCCGCGATGCCGAGGTTGGCTCCCAGCAGCCCGATCGTCTCGAAATCGAGGGACCCCACCACGGGGCGGCCCTGGGGATCCACGTACTTGTTGGAGCAGCGAATTACACAGCCTGGCATGCAGCCGTGGGCATACTGGCCTCCCCGGCCTTTGATCGTTTCGTACAGCCTGTCTCCGCTGATGGCCTCCGCGCTCTCAAAGCGACCGGCGCTGAAGTTGCGCGTGGGGAGGCCCCCCAGCCGGTTCACATTCATGAGGGTCATGGCCGTGCCGAACTTGGCGAACATCTCGCCGGTGACAGGGTGCGCCTTGAGCTCCGCAGTGAAGCACTTCATGAGATCCCTGAACGCGGCAGGGTCATGTGGGGAAAACCGGCAGCTAGCGTCATCGATGATGATAGCCTTCAGGCCCTTTGCCCCGGCCACGGCCCCGAGCCCTCCTCGGCCGAAGTTGCGGCACGGCTCTCCCTCCGGGTCCGTGGCGCTGAGGCAGGCGGTGGGAAGCCGCATCTCCCCCGCGGGGCCGCAGAGGATGAGGCCGATCCTTTCCCCGTTGCGCTGCCGCAGCGCCGCTGCGCTGGCGTAGATGCCCGCACCCGCCATATCCGGGAGCTCCTCGATAGAAACACCGGCAGCGGAGAGACGAACGGAGAGGCAAGATCCTTTCGGCGCGGCCCCCGTGATCCTCAAAGCCCCAATTCCTAGCCGGGCCAGCTTCAAGGCCGCTGTCCCACCGCAGTTGGATTCCTTGATGCCGCCTGTAAGCGGGCTCTTCGCCCCCGCGGAGCAGCGGTTGGCGCTGGAGAGCCCCGTACCAGCAAGGAGCCCGGGGGCGAATACGAGAGGGCTTTCGGGAGCGAGAGGATGCGCGCAGGGGTCTGATTCAAGCAAAAGGAGGGTCGAGGTGAGCCCCCTGCCACCTAGCCGAGAGAGGTCTTCCGGGAGATCCTGCTCCACGACCCTGCGGCCGGACAGGTCCACGTCCACCATCCGCCTGCTCACGTGCCGGCACCCTCCTCGATGCAGCGCCTGTAGATTGCCACGATCTGCTCCCTGTCCACTGCCTTGGGGTGGAGGCTGATTCCCGTGAAGTACCCGGTGAGGGCGATCTGGGTCACCCGGTCGATGTCGGCCTCAGTGAGCCCTAGGGAACCCAGGTCTGTCTCGGCGCCGATGCGCCGCAAGAGGTCTTCCACTATTTGTGCACAACGCACCGCGCGGGCGGAGAGCGGTAGGTCCGCCCCGCCGGGACGGAGGGCCTCCGCGATGTCGGCAAAGTCCTGAGGGGCGGCCTCGACGCTGACTCGCAGCACGGCGGGGAGGCAGGCCGCGACGCTTGCCCCATGGGGCGCGTGGAGGTAGCCACCCGCCGCTTGCCCCAGCGCGTGCGGGAGGGTCGGGTTCGCGTGGGCGATTGCCACACCGGCGAGAGCGCTCGCCCAAGACATCCACGCGCGGGCTTCCGTGTCTGCCCCGTTCGCCACCGCGCGCTCCAGCCAGGTTCCAACCAGACGGATGGCTTCCATGGCAACCAGGCGCACGAATGGGGTAGTCTTAATGTTGATGTAGGCCTCTATAGAATGCGCAAGAGCGTCCACGCCGGTTAGCGCCGTGAGCCGGGGCGGGCAGGAGTAGGTGAGCTCCGGGTCCACGATGGCTACGCGGGGAATGATGCGCTCTGTGACGATCGTGCTCTTCTCCCGCAGCTCCGGGTTGAAGAAGACCGCGTAGTGGGTCATCTCCGATCCAGTCCCAGAGGTGGAAGGAAGGGCGAGAATGGGTAGGGTACCAGTGCCTGCCGACAGCGGCGTGTGGTCCCTTCTCCGCGTGTACTGCCAGGCCGTTCCCGGATTGCCCGCCATCACCGCCACGCCCTTGCCGAAGTCAAGGGCGCTTCCCCCTCCGACTGCCACCACGAGGTCGCACTTCTCCTGCCGGCAGACAACGGCCGCGCGATCCACCGCGAAGCAGTCCGGGTCGGGCTGGATGTCGGAGAAGGCGAAGACGGTGAGCGAGACAGCCGTGAGGGATTTTGTGATCTCGGCTTCGATCCCAGAGCTCCTGAGCTGCGGGTCCACGGCCAGGAACACGCGCGCGCCCCACTGCCGGGCCTCTTCGCCCAGCTCCGCCCGGCACCCCGCCCCGAAGAGCACTTTCGGCATCACGCACTTGAATGCATCCATAACCTTCAGTCCACTGTCCTGCCGCCGTCAATAAAAAGGTTTTGGCCCGTGATGAAGTCAGAAGCGCCGGAGGCGAGAAAGACCGCCGCCCCGGCGACATCCTCGGGAGTGGCGATGCGCGCCATTGGGATGCGCTCCAACTCGCGGTCCAGGCGATAGCGGTCCTTCTTCAGCCCGTCTATGAAAGGCGTGTCCACAGCGGCCGGAGAGATGGCGTTCACCATGATGTGGTGCGGCGCCCACTCGGTGGCCATCACCCGGGTGAGCTGGATGAGCCCCCCCTTGCTCGCCGCGTAGGCGCCCCGGGCGGGGTGGCCGAGGAAGGAGGAGATGCTGGAGATGTTGATGATCTTCCCGTACGAGCGCTCAATCATCCGCTTGCCCACGGCCTGGCAGCAGTACAGGACCCCCTTGAGGTTGGTGGTCAGTACCGCGTCCCAGTCAGCGTCGCCGATGGAGAGGATCTCGTTACGGATGTTCATCCCCGCGCTGTTGACGAGGATGTCGATCCGGCCGAACTCCGCCGTCGCCGCCGCGGCCATCTCCTCCGCGCTCTTGCGGCTGGTAATCTCCAGGATGAACGGGACGGCGCGCCTGCCACTGGCGGCCACCTCCGCGGCGGCCTGCTTCGTCTTCTCCGGGTTGCGTCCCGCGGCCAGCACGTTCGCTCCGTGTGCGGCCAGAGCAAGGGCGATAGCCTTGCCGATGCCACCGCTGGCGCCCGTCACGACGGCGGCGCGGCCAGTGAGATTGAAAAGGTGTACATAGTCAGTCACTTCAGGTCTCCTTACATGTGGGGGTGAGACTCGGGCTCGGTGGCGACGTCAACAACCACGGGCTTGTCCAGGGAGAGCGCCCGGCGGATGGCGGGCCGGATCTCGGAGGGCTTTTCCACCCGTATACCGACCGCTCCCAGGTCCTCCGCAACGCGGGCGAAGTTCGTGTCGGTGAACCGGTACTGCTGCTCCTCCCCAGCTTTCTCTCCGCGGTACGCTCTGCGTATCCCGAGCTGGCACTGGCCGAGGACGCTGTTGTTGTTGATCACCGTCACTGTGTTGATCTTCCACCTCACCGCGGTCTCCAGCTCGCCAAGGTGGTACCAGAAGGCTCCGTCCCCGGAGAAGCAGACCACGGGCCGAGAGGGCTGGGCGCACTTTGCCCCCAGAGAGGCTGGGAAGCCCCACCCGAGCGACCCGGCGGCCCGGAGGAAGAGCTGGCCAGGCTTGAAAAGATCTATCAGCGTCCCGGCCCAGATCGCAGAGTACCCCGTGTCAGCCACCACGATGGCACCTTCAGGCAGCTCCGCGGAGATGTCCGCACACAGCCGCTCCGGCCGGATGGGTACGGCATCCGAGGTGCGCTGTGGCTCTACCGACGCCCTCCACTGCGCCACCACGCTGCCTGCCTTCTCGGCCCAGCCGTTCTTCTTCGCGCCGCAGGAGTTCCCCCCGAGCTCCGCGCTCAGGGCGGCAAGCCCTACGCGCGCGTCCCCTAAAAGTCCGATGGCGCCGGGGTAGCTGCGGCCGATCTCCGTTGGATTGATGTCCAGTTGGATCACGGGGGAACCGACCGGGGGAAGCGTCCAGTTCTTCGTGACCTGGTCCCCGGTGCTCGAACCGACGAAGAAGACAAGATCGGACTCGGCGAGCACCTCGTTGGCGCACGGAGCGCAATACGTTCCAGCCGGACCCGCGTACAGAGGGTCGTCCTCGGTGATGATGCTCTTGCCGTCCATGGACACGATGACCGGCGCGCCGAGATGTCGCGCGAGGCTCAGGACCTCCGCATGGGCGCCGGAGAGGATCGCGCCCCTTCCAACCACCAGCGCCGGCCGCTCCGCTTTGCCGAGCGCCTCTGCCGCCCGCCGGAGATCTGACTCCTCAGGAACCGGCCGGCGGGCTGGCATGCGCGTGTACTCCCGCTCCACCTCCAGCACCAGCTCCGCCTCGGCCTCGTCCGTGAGGTTTCCCTCATAGCCGAGAAAGTCCAGGTGGGCGGGACCGGGGCTTCCGGTGGTCGCCTCCCGGAAGGCCTGGAGCATGAGATGGGGGAGTTGCTCCACCACGCCCACCTCCACGTTGTACTTGGTCACCGCCTGGTACATAGTGTTGTGCAGGATCTCCTGGTAGGAGTTGCGGTACTGGTACAAGGGCGGCTTGCGGCCGGTGAAGGCGATCACGGGGGAGCGCCCGAGGTAGGCGTCCTGCAACCCAGCTGCGAGGTTAGCGGCCCCCACAGACTGGGCCATGCAGAGCCCGGGCCGGTTGCCGGCGCGGGCGTATCCGTCCGCCATATAGGCCGCGCCCTTCTCGCCGTGGGTGATAACGCGGGAGATCCCGAGCTTTTCCATCTCCACAAGGGTCCGGCGCAGGATCGCTTCCACGTAGAAAACGTGCGTGATGCCGTAGCCGGAGACGGCGCAGGCAATATACTGTGCCCCGGTCATCTTGCTCTTCATGGGTTATGCCTCCCCAGCCAGGGGGGACACGTCACGTCCACCCCTTTGCTGCTCTTCGCGCCTTCAAGCACGGAGCCCACGTTCAACCGCCTGCCGGTGAACCCGGCGAGGATTGTACCGATTCTGACTTTTCTCAAGACCTTCCTCCCAAGATTTTCAGTTTATCTGATAATTTGATAGAGCACTGTACCCGAACTTGTGCCATGCGCAACCAACGACGACCCGGTGGGCGATAAAGTACCCTTTAAGTTTAGCCGCCGGCAACCAGGGGGTAGACGGTGATGACCGCGTCCTGTTCGAGAGCGGTGCCCTCGTCCCTGATCACTCGGCCGTCCTCGCTGCCCAGCACGACGAGCAGCCCAGGGAACATCTTCCCGCCCTCCTCCAGGAGCTTGGGCCCCAAGCGGGGGTGGCGACGCACGAGGCCGCGGAGGACCTCACCGAGGGTCTCTCCATCCACCATGCACTCCGCCTGCCCATCGGCGAGGTAGCGCAGGGCGGCTTGGATTTTCACGAGCGCCATGGGGCTACCCTCCCGGCGGGAATCAGGATCCGGCGATTCCCAACTCCGCCAGCTTCGCCGCGGTCGGCACTCCGAACTCGTCCCAGCCCCTCTGTTGATAGTAGCGGCTGAGAAGCTCTCCGATTGGCGGCAGGAAATTGGTGCCCCCCCCGCGCCGATGGGTGAGCCAGCGCGCCGACAGCATGTCGTCCTTCCGGGACAGGCCGCAGTGGTTGATGAACATCCGCTTCAGGTTGAATATCCTCTCCCCCGCGCGGAAGAAACCGTCCGTGTCCATGCTCCAGCCCGTGACGTAGTTGATGACCTCGACGAGGGGCTGGATCGTGAGCCCCCCGAAGACGCAGAACTTGCAGACGGTCAGCGCGTCGAGCATGCCCATGAGGTGTTGCATGCGCACAACGTTTTCCACCTTCCCGTCTATGGCGAAGCGGTCTGTGAGCTGCGGCAGCCCCAGGTCCTGCAGGAAAAGGGCTTCCTCGAAGTCGTGGGTGAAGGCCGCCAGGTGACAGGCACCGCGGTTGGCGGTTGCGAACCCCAGAGCCACCGTCACTTTCGCCCGCGGATCATGCGCCGGCGGCTCCAGGCCCTTAACGTGCAGGGCGAACTCTCCCGCCGAACCGCCAATGACTTCCGCCGCCCTGCGGACTCCTTGCCCCAGGACCTTCCCCAGGTCGCGGAAGAAGGCGATCTGCTCGATCATTGCGTGGACTGCGGAAACGCTGCCCCAGACGAGCTCCACCCCCGCGGTGTCTTCGCGGCCTACCAGGCCCCGCTCCCACGCCTCCATGGCGAACCCGATGACACCGCCGGTGGAAATGGTGTCGAGGCCGAAGCGGTTGCAAAGTTCGTTGGACTTAGCGATGCCAGGAAGGTCGTCCACGAGGCAGTTGGACCCGAGGAGGCCCACGGTCTCATACTCCGGCCCGCCGATCTCCATCCCGTCATAGGGACCGCCCACCGCCTTTACCACTCTGCCGCAGCCCAGTGTGCACTGGCCGCAGTAGTAGCGCCGGGTGAGGATCGTCTTCGACATCTCCTGGCCGCTGATCTTTGATGCTGGCTTCCAGGGCCCTTGGTGCCAGTTCTTCACCGGGATGTTGCCTATATCCTCGCAATAATCCACACCGCCGGAGGTCCCATACTGCAGGAAGTTGGCTCCCTCCCGCATGGTCGGCCCCAGCCTCTTGATCAGCTCCTTGATCTTTTCCGGATGGGCGAGGGGCACCTCCCGGTCGCCTTTGACCACGATGGCCTTCAGCTTCTTGGATCCCATGACCGCGCCCAGCCCGCAGCGGCCCGCGGCCCTGCCGTGGGCCGCGTCCGTGATGACGTTGGCCAGGCGGACCAAGTTTTCCCCGGCTTGGCCGATCAATGCGGCCTGAACTTCCTCTCCGTACCTTTTTTTGAGATTCGCCTCTGTCTGGAACGTGTCCTTACCCCACAGTTCCCCCGCCTCCTCGATGCTCACCCGCTTCCCGTCCAGGAAGAGGAGCACCGGCTTGGCGGAGGCGCCGGTGACCACCAGGGCGTCATACCCGCACTTCTTGAAGGCGCCACCCCAGTGGCCGCCGCTGTTCGCCTCTCCATAGTGGCCGGTGAGCGGAGACTTGGAGACCACCGAATACCTGTTAGAGTTGAAGATCCGCGTGCCGACCAAGGGACCCACTGAGAAGATCAGGGGATTCTCCGGCCCCAGCGGATCCGTGGCCGGTGTCGTTTCATCGCAGAGTATCCGAGTCCCCAGGCCGCTTCCCCCGATGTACTTTTCCGCCGTGCCGTCATCTAGGGGCCGCACCTCTGAGGTGCCATGGGTGAGGTCCACCCACAGCACGCCGCCCATGTAACCCTTCGCCTTCATCCACGTCTCCTCATGAGGCGCAAAGATAACGGGATCTTTCCTTCCATTACCTTTGCGCCTTCTTTTTGATTAGCCTTTCTTAAGCGAATTCTGGTTAGGGATGTAACTTATCCACCCATCCATCGCACAAAGAAATTCCTACTTACTGAGAACCTCGGTGAAGTCCACCTTCCTCCACGCGGTGAGCTTCAGATCAACGAATTTTGGAGCAATATCAAACCAATGCTTCAGGTAAGGTGCATTCATGTGATCTTTCTTCCAGAGATCGTAGGAGTACCAGTTCTCGTAAAACGCGACTTCACTCATCTTCCTGCCCATCGTATTCATGTCAAGAGCGACATGCATATCATAATTGATGCATGACTTGTCGGTATGGGTAAGGGGGATCAGGGCCAACATCTCCTTCCAGGCTCGATCTACCGTGTCTGGTATCCCGTCCTTAACATTTGCATCTTTGGGTTTGATATTTATCAGGGCCAGAATCGTATACATCTCCTTGGGGTCTGGGTTGTCCACCTGACGCGTCGGGACGGTACCTACGGAGAGCTTATCATAAAGGTAAATTTCAACCCCGTCAGTCATCTTTTCGGCCAGTGTAAACCATCTCTTCACATAGGGCTTCACCATATGCATGTCCCAAGACTCTCTGTCTAACCATGTTTCGTAAAACATGATATAGCTCGGGTTCTCTTTCTTATTATCATTCGGCTCCAAACCCACATTCACGTGCATATCATAGCGTAGGCATCCTGGCTCTCTATGGGTTAGGGGGATGAGAGCCGCCATCTCCTTATAGGCCTCTTTTTCAAATCCAGGTTTTATCTTGATAGTCGCGACGACGGAAAACGGCCTTTCAACTCCTGCAAAGGCGAGGCTGCCGGCTACGGCTCCAACAATAAATAATGCAGCTACCATAAGGAATAGAACTCTCTTGCTTAACATGGTAATTTCCTCCTCTCTAAGATTCTTGGGATCATTCGGAATTTAGTTTACTGACACATTTCGTGCCAAGCGTCTGCTAAAAAATAGGAATTCTCGCTAAATTCTGACCCAGTTTCCAGGCTTGGCATACCCCTCAATGTAATTCTATAAACTTTCTACCCCATGCCTGAGGAATTCCTCACCTCCTTTCTTAAGGAACTGTTTTCGCACACTCACGCCACCCCTTAGTCGTTCGCCGCCTTCTGGAACAGAAAGGGGGTCAAGTCAGAGGTGTTGTAGTAGTACCAGGTCTTCCCAAGAACTGCTTTGGGATGGTCAATATCGTCAGAATTTCCGACAAACTTCTTGTCACAGAGGGCTCGGGCCGCGGTGTAAAGAATCTGGTGATATGGACTACCCTTGAGCACGAACCACTCCTCCCACGGAATCTGCTCGCACTTGGCGACCGGTGGGACGGCATGGATGACTATCCCTGCAGTGAGACCCGGCAAGGAATGCGGATAAACAATCCATGAGTGTTCGCCGTAGAGCCTGACGTCTCCTGAGCGAGCAGGCATCAACATAATGCGCTCGAAGTCAAGCCCGATGCGCTCGAATCCTCGATCTACTCCTGCCCCTCGGAGAGACTCGTTAAATTGCTGATACGTCTCGATCATGTTCGACTCCTCAATACCCTGATTGAATAAATGAAAGACCCTCGCGCCTCAGCAGCTACTCGGCGAGCACCTCCCTCTCCCGCTCGCGGAAGTAGAGCGCCGTCTGCCCGACCAGCCGGTCTAGGGCCGCCGGGTCGGGCGTGCCGTGCATCGCCTGGTAGGGGTCGCCTCCAGTGGGTCCTAACGGTTCGGGCGTGACGTAGTGCCCGTCCGTGTTGAAGCCCACCACGTACAGGGCCCGGATGATCGTGTCGAGGTCCAGCGAGCCCATCCCGAGTGCGTCGCGGTTGGAGTCGGCCATGTGCAGGTTCAACAGCATCTCCCCGGCCTCCAGGATGGCCTTCCCGAGGTGACTCTCCTCTACCTGCATATGGTAGACGTCACCGTTGATGTGGCGTACCCCGGGGTGGTCGACGGCGGCGACGTAGCGTTTGACCTCCGCGAAGGTGTGCACGATCGTCACCTCGGCGGAGCGGATGGCCTCGACGGTGGCCTTCACCTTGTGCTTCACAAACAGGTCAGCCACCAGCCGCAAGGTCTCCACACTGCGCTCGAACTCCATGTTATCGTAGGCCACCGTCCGTCCTACCGCGCCGGGCACTATCAGCATGTAGCCGGCCCCTGTCTGCTCGGCGAACTCCAGCTCCCGGCGGATGTAGTCGACCGCCGCCTGCCGGTGCACGGCGTGGTTGCTGGCCAGGTCGTTGTCGGCGGAGAAGATTCCGCAGATGCCGGCGACCCGCACGCCGTGATCCGAGAGGATCTTCAGGGCCTCGCCTGGCTTGTAGCCCAGGTCTGGCCCGTAATGGTTGCCGTGCAGTTCGATGAAAGAGATCCCGTGCTTCTCCAGTCGGGCCGCCGTGGCCGCCAAAGTCTCCCTGCCGAAGCCCCAGTTGCTCCAGGACAGGTTGATCCGCTTTGCCAGCCTCTCGGGATGTTTTTTCTTCATCTCCAGGAAGGCGGACCGGATCTCCTCGTTCTTCTGTTCATATGCCTGTTTCTTCATCCCTTTCTCCTTTTGTGGTTCTCTCAATTAAAGACAAGCCCGGTAGAGGCGCTTGACGTCCTCGACCGTGGCCTTCCTCGGGTGCAGGTTAATGTCCGCCCCGTAGCCAGTGAAGGCGATCTCGGTGACGCGGTCGATGTCCGCTTCGGTGAGCCCGAAATCGCCGAAACTAACCTTCGTGCCCGTGTCGGCCACCAGGCGCTCGACCAAGCGGGGGCACATCTCGGCACGCGCCCGGACTGAAAGGCTGCGGGTCTCCGGCTCCAGTGCCTCGGAGATCTCGGAGAACAGGCCCGGGTCGGCGACCCAGCTGAACTCCAGCACCTTAACTAGGCAGGCGGTAAGCGTGGCGCCGTGCGGCGCGTTTTTGTAACCGCCGACCGCCTGGCCCATCGAGTGGGGCAGCGTCGTGGCCACGAACCCGATCGCCGCACCGGCCAGCGTGCTGGCCCAGGCCATCTTCGCCCGGGCCGTCCGGTTCTGCCCGTTCGCCACGGCCATCGGCAGGTGCTCGGCGATGAGCCGGATGGCCTCCAGTGCAAGCATGCGGTTAAACGGGTTGGCTCCCAGGTTGATGAAAGACTCGATAGCCTGGGCCAAGGCGTCGATCCCCGTGTAGGCGGTTAGCTGGGGCGGCATCGATACCATAAGTCCTGGGTCGACGATCGAGATCCTCGGCAGGATCAAGGCGCTGATGATCGTGCTCTTTTCGTGGAGGCGCGAGTTGTTAAGCACCGCGTAGGTTGTAGCCTCTGACCCGGTGCCCGCGGTGGTGGGTACCGCAATGACCGGAAGGGTCTTTCCGCTGGGTACCAGCACCTCGTGGTCGGTGCGGCGGGTGTAGCGCCAGCTCTCCCCCGGGTTGGTTGCAACGACGGCGACCGCCTTGCCGTAGTCTATGGCGCTGCCGCCGCCCACGCCGATCACCAGGTCGCACTTCTCCTGCCGGGCGATCTCGCCCGCGCGGTCGACGGCGTAGCAGTCCGGGTTGGGCTGGATGTCTGAGTTAATGATTGCCTCGATCGAACCTCGCTTCAGTTTGGCCCGGATATCCTCGGCGAGCCCCGATTCGACCAGGTACGGATCGACCGCCAGGAGGGCCTTCCGGCCGTACTCCCTGGCGATGGCGGCGATTTGGCCGATTTTGCCGTCACCAAACTCAATTTTGGGCATGAATGCGCTGAACTGCATTTTGGTCTCCTCCTTCTCTCAATCTTAGGTCATCACCCTGGATCAGGCGATGCGCTACCGGCTCTGCTGTTCAAAGCAGTATCCGGGCATCAATGCATCGAATACCCACCGTCAATTACCAACGTTTCTCCATTCACCATGTCCGATGCGGACGAGGAAAGAAATACGACAGCGCCCGAGACGTCCACGGGCTTTCCGAACCTGCCTATTGGCATTTGTTTAAGTATTTCCGCCCGCCTTACGGGATCGGTAAACGCACGCTCTACCATCGGGGTCAGAGTCACGCCCGGCGCTATGGCATTTACGTTAATTCCCTTGGGCCCCCATTCGAGCGCTAAAACCCTCGTAAGCAGGATGAGTGCTCCTTTGGTGGAACAATATACCGCGTGAGCTTCCAGGCCGATCACACCGGCATTGGATGCCATGTTGATGATTTTGCCTGAACCACGCTGGATCATCGATTTGCCGATCTCCTGGGTCAGGAAAAAGAGCGATTTCAGGTTGACGGAAAAGGTTTTGTCCCATTTCTCCTCAGTCACGTCAATGGCGTTCTGTGGATAACTCACCCCCGCATTGTTGACCAGGATATCCACGCGCGATGTCATTTCGAGACATTTGCGGGCAAGTTGTGTGGCTTCGGAAACGTTCTCCAGATTCGCAGTCAGAGCCTCCGCTTTCCGGCCCAGGGCTTTAATCGCTGTAACCAAATCTTCAAGTTCTTCCTTGTTCCTTCCGGTCACGATGAGATCTGCGCCCGAATGAGCCAGGGACAGGGCTGCATGTCTGCCGAGTCCTTTGCTTGCGCCCGTGACCAACGCTGTTTTTCCACTTAGCGAGTAATTGGGAAAATCCATGGCACTCCCTCCTTAGGATCCAGACCCGCGATCTGCTTTTGCAATCGGCCCAGCTACCTCACCCCACCCCGTCCGCGTTAAGTCGCATGCCCCCGTTCACACTGGTTCATATAGCTTTCACTGAGCAAAAACCACCATCAACCACGAGTGTTTCCGCCGTTATATGGCTGGATTCGTCAGACGCCAGGAAAAGAACCGCCTTCGCAACTTCCTCCGGTTCGCCAAGCCTACCTTGAGGCGTTACCATTTTGAATTTCTCGATGGTTGCCGGGGGCCATTGATCCATTACCATTTTCGTAGCGGTCGGACCAGGCACAACAACATTCACGCGAATGTTCTTGGCACCATAATCAACAGCCACCACTTTCGACATAAAGGTCACGGCTGCTTTGGAAGCAGAATACACGGGTATGCCCGCATGGGCTCGAATGGCGGCTGACGAACCGAAATTGACGATCGCTCCTCCGCCCGCCTTGATGAGCTCCGGAATGCCGTACTTCATGCAGAGCCACGTGCCCTTGACATTGATGTCGAAGGTCCTGTCATACGCTTCCTCGGTGCATTCGACGGCATTTCCCTCTACTTCCGTGATGGCAGCATCGTTAATAATAATGTCCAGTCTGTCGAATGTACTGATGGTCTTGCTGATCAGTTTCTTGACCTCTTCGGCTTTGGAGACATCGGTCAGGATAAAAACAGCTTCGTAATTCTTCCCAGCCTCCTTGATTTGCTTGACTGTCTCTTCTCCGCCCTTAGCATTGTAATCAGCTACGACCACTTTGGCGCCCTCTTTGGCAAACAGAATTGCCGTCGCCCGCCCAATCCCCGCGCCTGCGCCTGTGATGATGGCCACCTTCTTATCCAGTCTACCCATATGCCTGCCTCCTTTCATTCCATTCCGAAATCGTTATGATAAGCACCACGAACAGCTTGTAACTGCCATCGAATCAATTTCATAAAGACAACGAGCAGCAACTCAAGATTCATTATCCGACGTCTGTTTCATGCAAGAAGCGGTATCATGAATGCCAAAACACTCGTGACATCGCATCTCTCAACGATCAATAACCCACGAGCTTCTTTCTCAGCTCCATTGTGGGCGTCGGAATCCCGAGCTCAGAGATATTCAAGGGTGGCCATTGACCCCAGGCCTTGACCGGCAGCTTGGGATAGGTCGGTAGACCCAGCATTTTCAGGCTGTTGATATTTGCCTTGGTAATAACATACATTGGGACCGCTATCCTCTTTGGCACCTTCTGTTTCAAAACGACAGCGGTAAATCCTACCTGCGTGGCAACGTCCATCAGGTCGCACGCCTGGTGGGAACCACATGCATCCACTAAACCTTCGTCAATGGATTTTGCAACGAGAGGATCAATATCGTTTGTAGCGACGATAACATGTTTTGGATGTTCGAGCGGAAAGAGACGATTTATTGACCTTAAGCCATTGACCACCCCAGGCGCCTCTCCACCGTGGGAGAAAATGGCGTTAATCGTAGGATCAGCAGTCAAGGCGTTTCCAACGATATCTGCTGCTTTCTCCGGCGACCAGTTGGAGTCCTCAGATTCCATCACCTTGATGAGGTCGCTTTTGTCTACTGCTTTATGGAAACCGGCATGGCGGTCCTGGGATGTTTGGAGTGCTCTTTGCCCCCAGATTTCGAGGATATGGAGCTTCTTTTTCGCCGCCTTCGCTCGATCCACAAAATACTGCCCGACCTGATTGGAACCCTTGTCACCCGCGAAGTCATGTAAAATGAATGAGATCTTCTTGTCGGTATTGACGTCGATATCCCAAATCACTGACGGAATTCCAGCGTCCCAAGCCTTTTCCACAACAGGCACCAACATTTTTTCATTTACTGACTGAAAAATGATGCAATCCGGCTTTTGCACTGTGATCAGGTCTTCTATCCAAGCTATTTGCTTTTGTGGATCGAGGCCTGGATCGAAGAAGATATACTTCCCACCAGCTCTTTCAATTAGGCTCTTCTGCAGTTTCTCGCCCTGAGACAGTGTATCAACCCCCAAGAAGAGAACACTGCACGCAAACTTGTAGGGCGTACCATCCGGCTTGACGGCAAACTTCGTCCCGAATGGATTAAGAGGCAGACCCCACTTTGTGGTTTGCGCCCATCCAGCCACAGCCACGCCCACTGCCAACGCCAACACCAGCAATGCTAATACCGATTTTCTCATGATCTCTCCTTCTACTTCGACTCGAGTTAGACACACAAAAATGTCCTCGCCTGATTCTGTTTTGGTTCTCGCCCCTTTCCTTTGGAGCTAGGCTAAGCTCTTCGTATATAGTCAACTGCAACCGCAGTGAATATGATGATCCCCTTTACAATACCCTGGACTGAAGGGCCTGCGCCTATTATGCTCATTGCATTATTAATAACGCCAATGATCAACACACCGATTATGACTCCAATGAGATTCCCTTTGCCTCCCGACAGGCTCACACCTCCGACGGTAGCTGCGGCAATACTGTCCATTTCCAGACCAGCCAGAGTCACCATCGCGGCAGACATAACACGGCCTGTCATAATTATGCCGGCAAGTCCTGCGAGAAATCCCGCAATAACATAAACCACAAGCTGTATGGTCTTAACTTTTATACCGGACAACCAAGCGCTGGTAGGATTGCCGCCGACGGCGTATACGGAGCGACCGAAAGTGGTGTACCGCAGGACGAAGTGAGCGATAATCGCCGTGAAAGCAAAAATAATCACCGGTACCGGAATCCCACCAATAGTTCCAGACCCTACAAACGCCAGACCGTCAGGAAGGGCCCCAATGGACTGTCCTCCCCCTATTTGAAACGCCAACCCCTTGGTTATTTCCCATATAGCGAGTGTAACAATCAATGGGGGCATCCCTATGCGCGAAATTGCCGCGCCGTTGACTGCGCCCCAACCTGCCCCTACCAAAAGCATGATTGGCAGTACTACAAAGAAGGGAACGGGGGCTCCAACAATATTCATGAAGCTGTCGGTCATCAGGGATGCCCCAAGAACTGCAGCAAAAAGACCGATCCCACCAATGGACACGTCGATGCCAGCGCACAGAATAACAAAGGCCATACCGATAGACGCAACGCCCCTGATGGAACTCTGAAGCAGAATATTGATCACATTCGCTTTGGAGATCGTGCGGCCCCCCGTCACAACACCCATCGCGATTACTAATCCTATCAGCACGAGAAAGAGGAGTGCATTTTCATGCCCAAAGAAACGCCCTGCTATATCCAAGGTTACAGACCGAGTTTCGGCAGAGACGGGTTCATTTCTTGCCTCCAGAACCTCTTTCACACCTGCCGTATCCTTAAGGGATGGCGAGTGATTAACCATTCTCGAGTATCCCTTCTCCTTCTGCGAGCTCCCGTTTATCACCCATTACTAAATGAAGCAATTGCTTATCTGAGACTTCATGTGGCAAAACCTCAGCGATGATTCTCCCCAGTCGCATAATCAAAATTCGGTCGGCAGCCAGCATGATCTCCCTCAGATCCGATGACAGCAGAAGCACGCCCAATCCTTTGGTCGCCTGATGACGCACTACACCATAGATTTCTTCACGCGCGCCTACGTCAACTCCCCGTGTCGGTTCATCTAGAATCAGGAGTTTCGATTGCGCTGCGAACCACTTGCCAATGACGACTTTCTGCTGATTGCCTCCGCTTAAATGCTTGACTAATCTTCGAGGTTCCGGAGGACGTAAATTGACGTCCATAATTATCCGGCGCACCAAGTTCTGAGCGAGGCGGTCGATTATCACCAGGACCTTGGCGACTTTGGAAAACGCAGGTAGAATAATATTGAAAAGCACGGATTGTTCAGGTACTATACCTTCTGCTTGTCGATCTTCTGTTACAAATCCAATACCCATTTTCGCGGCATTAGTGGGATCATTGGATTCGACATCCAATTCTTTGCCATCCAGCACTATCTTGCCGGTTACGTGATGCGATTTTGGCAGTGCGCCATAAATTGCCTTCGCCAATTCCGTTTTGCCTGCCCCAATCAGACCAGCTATACCAACAATTTCCCCTTTCCCAACATTCAGGGAGATATTGGAAAATAAGCCTTCCGACCCAAGATCTTGTATTTCCACCATATTGGCCTTTGGTTTCTGATACGTTTTATCAGAACGAATCTCCGTGCTCACTTTTTTCCCTGTAATCTTCTCAACCAGCGAAGAAGCATGCAGGTCAGCAATACCATAGGTGCCGACTATGGACCCGTCTCTTATCACTGTGACTCTGTCGGCAATATCAAACACTTCATCGAGCTTATGAGTTATATAGACGATGGCTACGCCTCTGTTGCGTAGGATGTTGATGAGTTCATATAGATGACTTACCTCTCCATATGATAGTGCAGCTGTAGGTTCATCCATGATGAAAACCGCTGGATCGTAGGAGACTGCTCTTGCGATTTCGACTTCCTGCTGTTCAGCGACCTTCAGATTACCCACGATCGTTCGTGGCGGTATGTTACTACCTATTCTCGCCAGGACTTCCTCACACGCCTTTCTGGTGGTATTCCATTTGATTACTCCTCTCCTGCGGGGCCATCTTCCCATAAAGACGTTTTCTGCCACGTTGAGAGTCTTCACCAATCCAAATTCCTGGTAGACCATGGAAACGCCATTCTGTTGCGCTTCCGCAGGATTTGCAAATCTGACCTCCTTACCATTTACTATGTATTTGCCGCTGTCGGGCTGGTGCACGCCCATTAAAGTCTTCATAAGGACGCTCTTACCTGCACCGTTTTGGCCCAGGAGGGAATGAACTTCACCCTTATGGACCTCGAATGATACGTCTCTCAGTACCTTCACTCCGCTAAAGGATTTACTGATATCAACCATTTTCAGGGCAACCTGATCCATTTTCAGCCTTCCCTTGTTAGGCCAGCTCTCTTTAATAAGAACTCGCCTTTTAGGAAACCCATCTTTTCAGGGTTCTCCAGGAAAGGGCGTATCCGATCCACAGCTGTTCGGATATCTTCCTCCAAAGCCTCTTTCATGCCCATCGCATCCCGTTTGATGAAAGTTTCATACATCTTTTGGTGGCATCCAAAAGAAACAAGCCGCAATGGGCCTTCTTCCAACAATGCGATGATGATATATGGCCCCACTCTCGCCCATAATTGATTGATCAACCTGACCAATACCGGGGAATCCGCCGATTCATAGATCCCGAAATGGAGCTGGCGATTTTTCTGTAAATAAAGCATGGGACTGTCCATGGAATCTTGCATCTCTTCCATTACAGTTTTCAGTTTGGCTATATCTGCTTCGGTGCGCAAACTGCACCCCTTTACTGCTGCCTTTGTTTCAAGATCGATTCGGATACTGATAATTTCCTCATATTCCTTTAGGGTGAGTTTATTCACACACATGGATTTGTTCTGATCGATGACCACAACTCCTTCGGCTTCCAGTTGCCACAGGGCTTCCCGGATAGGCATCTGGCTTACTTGAAATTTATTAGCCAATTGCTGCAGAGTAATTGAGTCGCCGGGAAATAGTTCTGCCGTGATGATGCTTTCCCTCATTTGTTCATATACAGCTTGCCGGACTGTTTTCTTCTCAATTTTTGCTAATGTCATGGGCTTTTTAAATTCGCTAAAAAGTTTCTTAGATATCGACCACGGGCATTAACAAGTTGCCGAAAAAGGCCTATCTAGGGCGTTCCCATTATTGCTCGTCATTGCAACGCAATTCTATGTAGATCTCATTCCTCGGAATTTCGGATGCCTTATGTTTGGATCTGTTTAAGCGACCCGTAAAAATTGAGTTTCTCATCATATTATTAATGTTCAAGTTAATTTATTTTTGATCACATATAATTTATCACATAAAATAAATCTTGTCAATATTTTTTTTCAAATTTTTTTTTACAGCCTTTGAGCGTCCGTTGCCAAAATCCGAAAGAACGGATCGAGCCGTAGAAAAAACTGGGGATAAATCATAATAACATATTGAAAAGATTATTTAAAATTGATATAATTCGCCCCCATTTTAACAGGGGGATAGAAGCCATGATGCGCTATGAGGCCAAACAGAATTAGGCGAAGCTATTCTACTATAGGATCAACACAGATGAACGAATCCGAGTAGATCATCCTCACGTGAGATAGCTTGTCTCATCAAGTTTGACTTTGTTTATGAAGAATTCAAAAAATGCTATCGGATCAAGGGGAATGTTTCTGTTCGGCCGCTGTTTATTCTGAAGCTGATGCTGCTGTTGGTTTTGTACAATGTGCGATCGGAACGGGAACTGATGGGGACGATAGCTGAGCGGCTGGATGTGATGTGGTTTTTGGGATATGAACTGGATGATGAGATCCCAAGTCAGAGTGTTTTGAGCAAGGCCCCGACACCTTGGGGGGTAGAGGCCTTTAAACATTTTTTTGAAAAGATCGTCTGCCAATGTGTGGAAGCTGGATTGGGCAATGGGTCCAAGTTTTTTATGAATTCCAGTCTGGTTCAAGCCGATACAGGTAATGATTCGGTTTTGAATCGGGAGTCCTTGAAGCGGTATTTAAAACAAAGTTATCAAGAGTTAGAAACTCGGTTAGAGGGACAACCGTCTGAGACCTCCATGGTGGGGAGAAATAAGCCGGCACTATATTTCTACGACCGATCCAGAAGCCTCTGTGATCCGTCAGGGCAGAGGGTATACGAAGTTGAGCTACAAGGTGCATCGGGCGGTGGATGGTTTAGACTCCTTGAATAGGATGAATCATTTTCAAATGGAAACCTTCTGTTCTCCAATTAACCTCGCCCTGAGGACTTGTACGTGAAATCAAAATCGAACGGAAGGCCCCGGGGCCCCCTTTTGGGAAAGGTTCAGTTTCTGCTATAAATGTGCTATTTTTAGATGATGAGAAGTGTTCGGATTTGATTCTCATATATCTGCTTGGCCTGATGATTTCTACCTAAGACCTTCGACTCTTAAACCCACGGAACTAACAATTGACAGTTCATTGAACATTTTGTATCTTACAAGCAATCGTAATGGGCGTGGGATTCTCAGCTTGTTGAGCGTTTAAACTGAGAATTCCTTTCGACCATCTGCCCGGTCCTCAATGAATTTTTTCTCCCTTCGCGAGAAGGAACGCGGGGGACGGGGAAGAAGAGGAATGTTTTTTGGGGATTGTTAAAGGAAGAGGGAGAGGAGGGCTAATCCGTATGCCAAGAATCCTCATTGTTTCGGTGAAGGCAGGCGCGGGACACTTGAAGGCCGCTGAGGCGGTGGAGGCTGCCTTCAAGAAATACCTACCGGATGTCGTCGTCAAGAACCTGGACCTTCTCGATTATTCAAATGAGCTGATCAAATATCTGTACGGGAAGATGTACTTAGATGTCGTGAAAGCCATTCCCGAACTCTACGCTTATAGCTACAAGCACTATGAATCCTCGAAGAAATTTATTAAGCCCCGTTTCCTGATTGACAAATTCAATTTCAGCGACTTTTTTGGAATCGTCGAGGATTTCAACCCCGATATCGTGATTGCCACCCATTTCATTTCGGAGGCGGTCTCGGAGAATTATCGGAGGAAGAAGAAAAAAGGGTTTAAGATTGCAGTCACCTTAACGGACTATGAATTTCACCCTGTCTGGCTTGTTTCCAATGTCGACCTGTATTTTACCGCCACGAAAGAGGTAGGGAGCGGCCTGTTGTTCTATGGGATACCGCCTGATAAAATTGTGACCAGTGGCATCCCGATTCATCCAAAATTTTCAGAAGAAAAGGACAAGGGAGAATTGCTCGCTGAATACGGGCTCAGTGACCAATCCCCCGTCGTCTTGATTTCGGCCGGGAGTTTTGGCGTCACACCTCTTGCCGAAGTCATCGGCGATTTCGGGGCCATCAGAGATGAGTTTCAGATCATGGTGGTTTGCGGGAACAACGCCAAATTAAGGAAGGATCTCGAGATAAAACAAAAATCCGAGCCCCGGCTGAAGAAAGTATTCGGGTTTGTTGATTTCATGGATGAGTTAATGGCTTGTTCCGATTTATTGATCACCAAACCGGGCGGGATTACGGTGTCAGAGAGTGCGGCCATAGGAGTGCCGATGATTTTTATCGAGCCGATTCCCGGGCAAGAAGAGGCGAATGCCGACTACTTAGTTGAACAGGGCGTCGGAGTCAAGGCCCGGAATCTGCCGATCTTGCTTCATAAGCTTGGTCTGCTCGTAAGAAATCCCGGAAAGCTGGCGGAAATGTCCAAAAGAGCCCGGGCCATTTCTTGTCCTGATGCGGCCAAAACGATAGCAGAAGAGGCCCTGAAGTTAGGAACGGATCCCTTTTTTGGGATTCCAAACCAGTCTTAGTTTCAGATGCTCCTGAAAACAATGGGATTGAATTTGCAGCTGCCTACCTTTGCCAATTTCATCACCCTATGCTAAGATTTGCCTGTTTGATTTCATTTTTTTGAACCCGAATCTCACCTTTTAGGAGTTATCCGAAAAATGGCAGTGGCTGATTTTTCTCAACATGGCTCACACGAAAAAAAGTGGGCTGCAATGAGTTCGGTCATTGCGGCTGTGGGCCTGACCGGATTCAAATTGGTCATAGGGCTTGCCACCGGGAGTCTGGGCATTCTCGCTGAAGCAGCCCATTCGGGACTGGATCTGATGGCTGCGGTGATGACCTTCCTGGCCGTCAGAATCTCCGGCAAGCCGGCCGACAGTAATCACCTTTATGGCCATGGCAAGGCGGAAAACCTTTCCGCACTCTTTGAAACCCTGCTCCTTCTGTTCACGTGTCTTTGGATCATTTATGAGGCGACCCACCGCCTTCTTTATCATCCAGTGGAGTTGAAGGTCACCTTCTGGTCTTTCGCGGTCATGATCACGTCCATTGTCGTAGATGTTTCCCGTTCCCGTATCCTTTACCGGGCAGCCAGGAAATACAACAGTCAGGCGCTTGAAGCGGATGCCTTGCACTTCAGCACGGATATCTGGAGCTCCTGCGTCGTCATCCTCGGACTAATTTGCGTGAAGATCGGCGGATGGGTGACCGGTGTGGCATTCCTGCACCAGGCGGATTCGATCGCAGCCATCGTCGTAGGGTTGATCGTCGTTTACATCAGTGTCAGCCTTGGAATTCGTACCGTCCAGGCGCTCCTGGACGTCGCCCCATCAGGCATTGAGAGAAAAATCATATCTGCGGTAGAGGTTCTGCCGGGCGTCACCGACTGTCATAAGGTCAGGGTGCGCTACTCAGGCCCACAGCCCTTCGTAGATATCCATGTCCTCGTGGATGGTAATCAAACCTTAAAGGAGGCCCACAACCTTACGGAGGAAATCGAAGGCGCCATCCGGAGGCTGATACCGAATGCCGATGTGACGGTCCACCCTGAGCCAAATTTGTGAAAAATAGAGACACACCCACGGTTGGATGGCGCCGAGGTAAAGTTTAAGGTCAAACATGATCTATGCCTGAAATGGCAGAGGAGGATCCATGCGAGAGATAGTCCATACGTCACGAATTAAAATTGTAAGGGAGAAGGGGCCCACAAGGAAGGCCACCATCGAAGGGTTTGATGAGCCCATTTATTACGGCGTTCACGGCGGGATCAAGCGTTTCTATAAAGTCGAACCCGAGAAAGAACATGCTGCCACCCTTGACCACATCGTCGCCGCGACCGCCGCCTGAATGATGGGAACACTGGCCACGTTTCTGGCCGAAAAGCAGATCCCAACACCCGACGACCGTTATCAGGCGGAGGTCGAAGGGGATATCGAGAATGTGAACCATGTCCTCAAGATCACACAGATACGCGTCACGTACCATCTGAAAGTGCATCAGGGCAAGGTCGAAGAAGCCAAGGCTGCTTTTTCTTCTTATCTGCCCTCCTGCCCTGCGGCGCAGAGTCTGATCGGCTGCATCAAAATCGATGACGATTTGAAGGTTGAAGAGATGACTGCTTTGCATTAACTCCAGAGTTTTTTTCGTACCGCCCCTATCCCTCGATATACATTCTTTTTCTTCCCAAAATACTGGGTTGACCTGATTCCATTTCCCGACGCGTTTCGATAAGATCAAAGGCAATAGATTCCTTTGATTTACTTCACAGAGAGGTGAAAGGCGATGTCAAAGATCTTCTTCGGTCTCATGGCGCTGATGATCATATCCCTTCTCTCAACCGTCAATCGTCCTCTGAAGGAAAGCAATATCGTGCAGCTTGCTATTCAGACGGTGAAGATCCACGCCGACCTCCCGGAAGAGGTAGAAGTCAAATTTGTTGAGAGGAGAGAGAGTCCCATTCCCGAATTCGACACGGTTAAACTACTCATCATGAGGAAGGATAAAGAGGTCCCCATTGTAGTTTATGTAGATCGATCTGCAGAAAAGGTTATCCTCGGGGACATTTTCATCCGGGGTGAAAACATCACTCTAAAAGAAACAGGCGACCCCGGAGTTTCAAAGATTGAGTCGAGGTTTCTTGAGATGGGCAGGGTCTCTCTTTCTTACTGAATCTATTGGCTCCCCGTTATTATAACGCCAGCTTGGCGGGAGAGAGTCAGAACATGAAATCGTTTCTCATCAATCGACGACACTTTCTGTTCATGTCGGGTCTTTTGGGAATCACCTTTATGTCGGGTGAACCAACTTCTATTGCAAAACCAGGAAAGGAGGAAAAGATGGCGTACAACGCAAAGGACTACAATCGACTCATCGGGATGGCAGGGTTCGGCGACACTCTTTTGAAAAACCATTTTACTCTCTATCAGGGATACGTAACCAATACCAATAAATTATCGGATACCCTGGGCCAGCTTCTGAAGGAGGGAAAAACAGCGACACCGGAATATGCCGAGCTCAAAAGAAGATTTGGATGGGAATTCAATGGAATGAGGCTTCATGAATACTATTTTGAGAACCTCGGAGGAAAAGGAGACATTAATAAAACAGGGAAACTCTACAAGAAACTTGTTGAATCTTTTGGCAGTTATGAAGCCTGGGAAAAGGACTTCAAAGCTTCGGGAGCGATGCGGGGGATCGGATGGACCGTCCTCTATCAAGATATCCTGAGCGGAAACTTCATCAACTTCTGGATCAATGAACATGACGCGGGTCATCCGTCGGGAGGAATGCCCATCCTTATCATGGATGTCTTTGAGCATGCCTTTATGATCGATTACGGTCTTAAAAGGGCCGACTATATTGAGGCCTTTTTCAAGAATATCCAGTGGGAAGAAGTTGAGAAAAGGCTCCTTCTTCACAAAGGATAAGAAATCTTCACAGGAAGATCGAAAAGATAGAAACAAAAACAACACTTCAATGGTTTGAAATAGATTGGGATGGGACGCCGGTCAGGGATGGTTTCTGTTTTGTCTTCCCTGACCGGCGTCCGGTGGGAGTCTTCGGAGGGAGGGATTCGGAGGAGTCGACCGGTCCCTCTTTTTATTTCTCAATCCTGAAGACCTTCTGCTTTCAGTAAGCCTTCGTTTGCCTTACCACTTTTTGCTTCAACCACCTCAGGTCTTCCCTCGCCTGAGACCAAAAGTCTCTCCCCATCTCTCACCTTTTTCCCGCACTGTCCCCTCCTTACCAGCTCTTGATTCACAATACCAACGAGACGCCCGCAGCATTTTGATCACCGTCGTATCCTAATGGGCCAGTTTGTGGG